>Ga0187867_10000060_pt1 | contig 97214 bp, 89 predicted proteins | sample June2016WEW_13_1_FD_132976 | JGI IMG/M metagenome (GOLD analysis project Ga0187867, IMG submission 132976) | Peatland microbial communities from SPRUCE experiment site at the Marcell Experimental Forest, Minnesota, USA - June2016WEW_13_10 | ecosystem: Environmental > Terrestrial > Soil >...
CCAACGCCGCCGCGCCGTCGTTGATGCCGGATGCATTGCCGGCGGTCACCGTGCCGTGTTCCTTCCTGAAGATCGTCGGTAATTTCGCCAATTCCTCGAGCGTGGTTTCGCCGCGCACGTGCTCGTCGGTCGCGAAGCGAACCGGCTTGCCGCGGACCTTGATTTCGACGGGAAGAATTTGCTCGGCGAATCGTCCGGCGGCGATCGCGGCGGCCGCGCGTCGCTGGCTCTCGAGGGCAAGCGCATCCTGGGCCGCACGGTCGATACCATAGCGCGACGCGACGTTTTCCGCGGTCACGCCCATCATCCCGTGCCCGAACGGGTCGGTCAGTGCACCATTGAGCATGTCGAGCAGCGCGCCGTCGCCCAACTTCTTGCCCCAACGCATCGTCGTCAACAAAAACGGAGCCCGGCTCATGACTTCGACGCCGCCGCCGATCGCCAGCTCGGTGTCGCCCAACATGATCGCCTGCGCCGCCGACAAGACCGCCTGAAGACCCGAACCGCATAGCCGGTTCAGCGTCATCGCCGGCGTCTTATGGGGCACTCCCGCGTTGACCGACGCGACGCGCGCCACATAGGCATCGCGTGGCTCGGTCGCGATGACTTGACCGAACACGACATGTCCGATCGCGTCGGCGTCGACGCCCGCACGCGCGATCGCCTCGCGCGTCACGAGTGCCGCAAGCTCGGTCGGCGCAACGTCCTTGAGCGCGCCGCCGAAAGTACCGATCGCCGTACGCGCCGCCGACACAATGAATACATCCGTCATGAGAAGACGCTCCTTGAGAACATGCACCGTACAATCCCCGACCGGGGCGATTATCGCATGTAAGCGCCTGCTCGCCGTCATTGGAATCTCGGTTATAGTGAGACGTTCCGAGGAGCTTCGAATGCGCATCTTTCCGAATCTGAACGAATTGAGCGGCTTGGTCGGCCAAGAAATCGCGGTCGGCGATTGGTTCGCGATCGAGCAGCCGCGTATCGACGGATTTGCGGAGGCCACGAACGATCGCCAATGGATACACACCGATGTGGAACGCGCGCAACGGGAGTCGCCCTTCAAGGCGACTATCGCGCACGGATTCCTGACTTTGTCGCTGCTGCCGTTCCTGCTCAACAGCGAGATTCGCTTTGAGGGAATACGGCTGATCGTCAACTACGGACTCAGCAGCGTGCGGTTCCCCGGCGCGGTCAAAACCGGTTCACGCATACGGGCACGCATCGCGCTCGCCAAATACAAGGCGACCGGGGCCGGCGCGCACGTCGAATGGCACGTGACCGTGGAGCGCGAGGGCGAGCTCAAACCCGCCTGTGTTGCCGGCCTATTGGTGCGCTTCTACACCTGACTTGCCCCGCGATCCGCGATCCGCGCTCCGCGCCCCAGGCCGGCACTGTCGCCAACCCGGCCGCGTGATAAATTGCCGTTCGTGAAACTAGGGTTCATAGGGCTAGGGTCGATGGGCGCGGCAATCGCCACGAACCTCGTGCGCGCCTCGCATGACGTGGCGGTGTGGAATCGGTCGGCGGACAAGGCCCGGCCCCTCGTCGCGATCGGTGCCACTCTGGCGGCAAGTCCGAAGGACGTGGCGGCGGGCCGGGAAATCGTGTTCAGCATGCTTGCCGACGACGCAGCCCTGCACGCGGTGCTTGGCGGTGAGCTGGGTCTGGTGGCGGGCCTCAATGCCGGCGCGATCCACGTATCGATGAGCACGATCGGCGTCGCAGCGGCCGATGAATTTCAGGCAATGCACGCGTCTCGCGATCAACATTTCGTCAGCGCGCCGGTGTTCGGCCGGCCCGACGCGGCGGTGTCGGCGAAGTTATTCGTTGCAGCCGCGGGTGATCCGGCCGATTTGCTGCGCATCCGCGAACCCTTGGCCAATATCAGTCAACGCGTGTTCCACGTCGGCGAGAAACCGTCGAGCGCCAATTTGCTGAAATTGTGCGGCAACTTCATGATTCTTGCGGCGATCGAATCCCTGGGCGAAGCGATGGCGCTCGCCGAAAACGGCGGAATCGCGAAGCGCCAGCTCCTCGAGGTATTGACCGCGACGCTGTTCGACGCGCCGGTCTATCGCAATTACGGCGCGATTTTGATCGAGGAGCGCTTTCGGCCGGCCGGCTTTGCCGCGTCTTTGGGACTGAAAGATATGCGCCTGGTCGCCGCGGCAGCCGACGCCGCGCGCGTGTCAATGCCGGTGTTGAGCGTATTGGAGCAGCATTTACGAGAGACGATCGCGCGCGAGGGTGCCGGCATCGATTGGTCGGCTATCGCCAAGACGATCGCGCCCAAGAGCGGCGTCTGAGCAGCGGCGCGCGGCGCGCGACGACCCGGTGGGCGCTAGGCATCTTCAGCAAATCACTGATACCATTATTAGGGGTTTCCACTACACGGTGGCCTGCCCGCCGAGGCCGGACGGTGCACTTGCGGCACCCTGCCGGCCGTCGAGCAGCGTGACTGCCGGGGCGATGTTTCAAGTCCGCATTGAATATCGTAAATTGGAATCATGAAGCGATTCGATGCCGGACGCTTCGTCGATAAACAAATAGACGAACGACGATGTCGTTAACAGGGAGTTCATCATGTCGAGATCACTAGTTATCGTGTTCGCGGCCTTCGTGGCGGTCACAGCGTATGCCGCCGGCATGGGGATAAAGCCGGGCCTGTGGGAGGTCAAGATCGTCAAGCAAATCGTCGACGGCCGTGACCAGACCGCACAAATGGCCGGCGCCGCCGACAAAATGCAGCAAGCGATGGCGAACATGCCCGCCGCACAGCGTGAACAAATGGAAGCGGCGATGAAACAGCACGGAATGGGGCAAGGCAGCGACGGCGGGTTCCGGATTTGCATCACCCCGGAGATGGCGAAACGGGACAAGCCGGTCCTGGATAAGGAAGGACGCTGCCAGCCTGCAACCGTCACTCACAACGGCAATCAAATGAGCTTTGAGTACAGCTGCGCATTCAACGGCTCGACCATGAGCGGAAAGGGAATTTCAACCATATCCGGAGACACGGTTACGACTCACGTCGATGCGACCCGCACGGATTCAAAAGGCGCATCGCACACCATGCAAAACGACACTCAAATGACATTCGTCAGCGCCGATTGCGGCGATCTGCAGCCGGCCGGGGCCGCCAAGTAAGGCCGCCGCAATAGGCCATCGACAGACCGATCGGCGGCAGAGCGGCCGTTTGCGCGGCCGCTCTGCTCGCTAACAGCGAAACGTCAAGCTCTAAGGGGCCGCTCTCGCCGACTCAATGGCCAGGTGCACTTCGCGCTCGGCATCGTGTAGCAGCGCTTCCGCCTTGGCCCCATGTCCAGCCATGTCGTAATGGTTCGCGGCGCGCGCCCGTTCCATTTCATGAATTGCCTCGACAACATGGTCATGGACCTTTTCGAGGTCATGCCAATCGTGGACTCGGTCGGCGACGGCGGCGCCAGCCGCGAACATGGCGATTGAAACGACCAATAACGATACTTTTTTCATGATACCCCCTCAAATAACGTTGATAGGCTGGCGCATTGATGCCGCCGCTATGGCTTCCTCGAGCCGACGCCGATTCTAGCGCGGCGTCGACGGATTGGGCCACGCCAAGTTCACGCATGATGCGAACGCCCTCATCACGCACGACCCGAACCTTTGACGCAGCCGGCCATTAACGGCCGATGAAACCATCGAGCCGTGCCTTTCGGGCGCATCTCATCGTCAATCTCTGGCTAGCCGTACGGTCAGCAATTCAACACCCGTGTGTTCTCCAAACAAATCGGTAAAACCACAACAGCGCGATTGCACAACCCAGTACGAGCGAGGGCATAACCCGCCGAGTGCGAATGGATCGCACGGCTCCGGTCGCGAAGAAGACAACAACCAACGCCCCTGTTGCTGGGGCGTATACGTCAGTGGCGTCATCCATGGATGCGGGAAGATCACAAATGTTGACCTTCCCGCCATCTTGCACCTCGCCAATCATGAATTCGTACGGAGATCCGGAAAGCAAGATGATGAGCGCCGCCGCGGCAATCGCGCAAAGTGGTGCGATGGCAAGAGATAAAAATCGTCTTATTGACATGCTACCATTTTAAGATTTTCTCAACTTCATCTCGATGCCGTAGCATGGCCCGGCCATAGGATGTGTATACGCGATCCGCTTGGCCTGGAGAGTCATTCAAGGATTGGATGAATTCACTTAAGGGGCGCGCTGTACCGCGATTGTAGCGTGATCCAGCGACCACGAATTGTTCATCGGTTAAATACATCGTATCGATGTTTGGATAATCAAATATAATCAGTTTGTACAACAATTTTGCAACGACTTCGATGTTGAATACGTCAGTTTCGAGACAAGTGGTTAGCTCATCTTGTTGCTGATGATCCAGCTTCATACTCTCAAGTCCGATAGCAGATAGGGCGACCCGCAACTGAATCTTAATAGCGCCTTCAGACGTCTGCATTGGGGATCTCTGAAAAGGCAGATGTTGGCGAACTGGCAAAACCACGTTGCGCTTGATCGACGGTGGGTCGCCGCCGACTTCGTTAAAAACTACGCACCCCAATAATTCGCTAGGGATATAGTTGTATCCGGCTGAGGAAACAATTCGAACACGGTTATAGGTAATCCAGGCCCTTTTATACCCAAATAGTTGTTCTTGACCACCGTGGCTGTGAAGAAACCGCCAATTCGGCGTCAACTTCCACGCCAGCGCATTCAATATGCTCCACTTCGGACTATTGTCCGAATCGGTCGAACAGAATTCGTTTTGACCGCCCATTGAATTCCGATCCATTGGAATTAATAGAGTTTTGTTGTCTGATCCATCGGGGGGCGGGGGATTAAGCGCAGACAACCGCGCCCTGCGACCCGCCTCCCAATCGGCCTATAACCTAAGCTAACCCTGTTCGCGGTGCAAACCTAACGGAGGCCGCTAATGCGTGACTCTCGCTGCCTATTGGTGAGATCTCTGGCAATACAACCACCAATTGGCAGCCGTACATACACACCAAAGGATAGCTCCCCCAGCAAATATTGGTCGGGGCGACAAGATTCGAACTTGCGACCCCTTGCACCCCATGCAAGTGCGCTACCAGGCTGCGCCACGCCCCGACCGAGGGTGCGAATGATAGCCCAAATGGGCTTTGGGTTCTTGGCTGCTGCAACGCTTCAGCGGCGCAGGATCTTGATGAGTTCTTCGAGTTCCAGGCGCATCTGGTGAATGAGCTGCTGGCTCTGGTTCAGGTCGACCTGGGCGTCGTCGCCCTCGAGCCGATTGCGCGCACCGCCGATCGTAAAGCCCTGTTCGTACAGAAGACTGCGAATCTGACGAATGATCAGCACGTCCTGGCGCTGGTAGTAGCGGCGATTGCCGCGCCTCTTGACGGGCTTTAACTGCGGAAATTCCTGTTCCCAATAGCGCAGCACGTGCGGCTTGACCCCGCATAAATCGCTGACTTCGCCAATCGTAAAGTAGCGTTTGCCCGGAATCGGCGGCAGGTCGGCGTTATTGCTTGGTTCCAGCATAAGCCTCTACCCGTGCCTTGAGCTTCTGGCCCGGACGAAACGTGACGACGCGGCGCGCGCTGATTGGAATTTCCTCGCCCGTTTTCGGGTTTCGGCCCGGGCGGCGATTTTTGTCGCGCAAATCGAAATTGCCGAATCCGGACAATTTGACTTGTTCGCCGGAGGACAATGCCGCCCGAATCTCCTCGAAAAAGAGGTCGACGAGCTCTCGCGCCTCTCGCTTGTTCAGGCCCAATTGTTCAAATAGGGCCTCGGCCATCTCTGCCTTGGTCAGGGCTGCCATGCTTATGCGTCTCTTATTGTGGCGCTCAATTCATCCCTAAGCCGCGTAACCACCCGGGTCATCACGGCATCTGCGTCAACGTCGGTAAGAGTGCGGGAAGATTCCTGTAAAATCAAGCCTAAAGCGACGCTTTTTCGTCCTAAATCTATGCTGGAACCGCGGTAAATATCAAAAACGCGCAATTCGCTCAAAAGGCCCGCAGCCGCCACATTAACATTTTCCGTCAATACTGCGAGAGGTATGCTTTCATCGATGACGACCGCGAGATCGCGGCGCACGCTTGGATACTTGGAAATTCCTTTATATTTTATAATTTTAGAAGAGAAAGCTGATTCTATTTCTAATTCGAATAGCAGGGGCGCGGTCGTCAAGCTCAGAGCCTTGACCGATTGCGGGTGCAATTCACCGAGCCAGCCTACTGCCACGGTGCCCAGCAAAATCCGCGCGCTGCGACCAGGCCGCAAGCATGCCGCTTCCGCAGCCTCGAAGCGCAGCGCATGCGCGTCACTTGCAAGTGCCAACACGCTCTCGAGGTCCGCTTTGACGTCATGAAAGTCGACCGCGGCGTGGGCAATGCCCCACTGCTCCTGAACGCGTGCGCCGGTGACGACGCCCGCGAGCGTCTCGATCTCGTGCAACACCGAGCCGCGCAATTCGAACTTCTTGCCGATCTCGAACAGCCGAACGCGAGTTTGCTGCCGGCGTAAATTCTCGCGACAGGCGTGCAGCAGGCCGGGCCATAGCGATACACGCATTTCGCTCAATTCGGCCGAGATCGGGTTGGCGATCGCGAGTGCCGCCGTCGTGGGAAACAATTGCCGCTGCACGAGCGGATCAACAAAGCTATAGGTAATGGCTTCTCGATAGCCGCGGTCGATGAGGCCGGCGATGAGGCGCTCGTTGGGTACCCGCAATTCGCTCGCGCTGCCGGGCAGCTGCGGTGTGATCGCGGGCATCTCGGCGATGCTGTCGAAGCCGCGCAACCGTGCGACTTCCTCGATGAGATCCTCCTCGATACGCAGATCGAATCGGTGCCCCGGCGCGCCCACGCGCCAGCCGTCCGCAGTCGCCTCGACGCGCTCGCTGATGGCCCCGAGAAGCGCCAGCACCTCCGCGTCGGGCACGCTCACACCGAGCAGGCGCGTGAGGCGGTTGCGGCGCAAATGCACGACTGCCGGCGCCGTGGCGCCCGTGTCGGGGGAATCGACGGCGCCGAGTACGCCGCGCGCGACTTGCACCGGTCCTGGTTCGCCCCCGACGATCTCGAGCAGCAGCGTGGTCGCGCGCTCGATCGCAAGCGGCGGCAAGCCCGGATCGACACCGCGCTCGAAACGCTGCGCGGCATCCGTGAACAAGCCTAAGCGCCGCGCGCGACCGGCAATCGCGGCCGGCGCAAAGTGCGCAGCCTCGAGGAACACATCCGTGGTCGTATCGGAGATCGCGGTGGCCCGGCCTCCCATGATGCCCGCGAGGCCGATCGCGCCGCCCGCATCGGCGATCACCAAGAATTCAGGATCGAGCGCGTACTCCTTGTCGTCGAGCAAGGTCAGTCGCTCAGCCTGAGCGGCCCAACGCGCGCTCACGGTGCCATTCAAGCGCGCAAGATCGTAGGCATGCATCGGCTGCCCGAGTTCGGCCATGACGTAATTGGTGACATCGACGACCGGCGAAATGCTGTTGACGCCGATGCGTCGCAAACGCTCGCGCAGCCACATCGGTGACTGTGCCTGCTGCCGGATGCCGCGAATGATGCGTGCCGCGAAAATGGGGCAAGCCTGCGGCGCGTCGATCCGCACCGCCCGGCTCGCATCGGAACGGGCGGCCACCGGCGCGACACGGTAACTCAGGTAGCGCCGTTCGCGCGCAGCGACGTAGTCGCGCGCGATGCCGAAAGTGCTCATGCAATCGCCGCGATTCGGCGTCGCCTTGACATCGAGAACGGTGTCGTCGAGATCGAGCGCCGCCCGCAGATCGCCGCCCACGGAAAGATCCTGCGCAAGTTCCATGATGCCGTCGTGCTCGCTACCTAAGCCCAATTCCCGCGCCGAACACAGCATGCCCTGCGATTCCAGGCCGCGCAGTTTTGCGCGTTTGATCTTCACGCCTCCCGGCAGCTCGGCTCCCTGCGTCGCGACCGCGACCTTGAGTCCGGCGCGCACGTTCGCGGCGCCGCAGATGATTTGCAGACGGTCCCGGCCGTCGGTCGTGACCTCGCATACCGAGAGTTTTTCCGCGTCGGGGTGGCGCGCGGTCGCGAGCACTTCGCCGACGACGACATTCGTGAACGGCGGCGCCACCGGCGTGATCGCCTCGACCTCGAGGCCGGCCAGTGTCAGCTGCTCGGCCAGCACCGCGGGCGCAACGTCGAGCGCAATGAATTCCTGCAGCCAGCGATAGGTGGTCTTCACGGGAATTGCTTCAAGAATTGCAGGTCGTTTTCAAAAAATAACCGCAAATCGTCGACGCCGTAGCGCAGCATTGCAAGCCGTTCGATGCCCATGCCGAACGCATAGCCCTGCCACTGCTGGCTATCGATGCCGGCCGCCGCGAGCACGTTCGGGTGAATCATTCCACAGCCGAGCACCTCGAGCCAGCCGGTTTGCTTGCAGATGCGGCAGCCGGCACCCTGGCAGAACACGCACTCGATGTCGACCTCGGCGGAAGGCTCGGTGAATGGAAAATAAGAAGGCCGCAGCCGCATGCCGAGCGGCCGCTCGAAGAACTGTTCGACGAAGCCGTGCAGCATCGCCTTGAGATTGGCGAAACTGACGCTCTCGCCAACGACCAAGCCCTCGACCTGGTGGAACATTGGCGTATGCGTCATGTCCGAATCGCAACGATAGACGCGGCCCGGCGCAATGAGCGACAAGGGCGGCTTCTGAGTCCGCATCTCGCGAATCTGTACCGGCGAGGTGTGGGTACGCAGCAACCTGCCGTCCGGGAAGTAAAAAGTGTCGTGCATCGCCCTTGCGGGGTGATTCGCGGGAATATTCAGTGCTTCGAAATTATGAAAATCGTCCTCGACCTCGGGACCGGTCGCGACTTGAAAGCCGGCCTGCCTGAAGATTTGCTCGATCCTGAGCCGCGTGCGCGTCACCGGATGCATGCTGCCGCGCTCCTGCCCCCGTCCCGGCAGCGTCACGTCGATCGCTCCGGAGGCGAGCTCGCGCGCCTGCGCGGCCGCATCGAGCTCGGCGTGGCGCGCCTCGATCGCGGCCTGGATGCTCGCCTTCGCATCGTTGATGCGCTGACCCGCCGCCGGGCGTTCGCCCGCCGGCAGTGCCCCCAAGCCCTTGAGCTGCTCGGTCAGCAGGCCTTTCTTGCCGAGCAGGCGCACGCGCACCTCGTCCAATTGGGCGAGATCGGCAGACGCACCTACGTCGGCAAGGAACTGCTCGATGAGTGCCGAAAGCGATGCTGCGGTGGCCATTGCTATGTGCGGCGGGATTGGCGGGATCCGGCACTCAAGGGACCGGACCCCGCCCGCGCCGAGCTGGACTCACGCCGGCAGGCTGGCTTTGGCTTTTTCCGCGATCGCCGCAAATGCCGGCAAATCATGTACCGCCAGATCGGCCAGGACCTTACGGTCGATCGCAAGCCCGGCCTTGTTCAGGCCGTCGATGAGCCGGCTGTAGCTCAAGCCGCTCAGACGCGCAGCCGCGTTGATGCGCGTGATCCACAGTGCGCGGAACTCGCGCTTCTTTTCGCGCCTTCCGCGATAAGCGTACTGGCCTGCCTTGATGACCGCCTGCTTGGCCGTCCGAAAGACTTTGCGACGAGCGTTGAAATAGCCCTTCGCCTTCTTGAGAATCTTCTTGTGACGTCGACCGGCGACGACACCTCGTTTTACACGTGCCATATTCTAAATACTCCTCGGTTCAAGCGTACGGCAATAGCTGTTTGACGCGATTCACATCGGTCTCGTTCACCTGCATCTCGCGACGCAGTTGACGCTTACGCTTGCTGGGTTTCTTCGTCAGAATATGACGACGGTGCGACTGACCGCGTTTGAAGCCGTTCGCTGTTTTGCGAAAACGCTTCGACGCAGCCCGCTTGGTTTTCATCTTGGGCATGATCGACTCCTAATTTTTAGCCCTAATCACAAGCGCCGGACGCGGCTCTCGCCGCGTCATGTAAGCGCCGCTATAGGCGGGGTGACAGATTTTTAAGGTCTGCCGCTCACTTCTTTTTGGGCCCGAACACCATGATCATCTGCTTGCCTTCCATCAGCGGATTCTGCTCGACCACCGAGTACGGGGCGAGATCCTCAGATATCCGCGTCAAGAGCTTGCGGCCGATGTCTTGATGCACGAGCTCACGGCCACGGTAACGCAAGGTCACCTTAGCCTTATCACCCTCGGTCAGGAAGCGAACGATGCTACGCAGTTTGACCTGGTAGTCCGCCTCTTCCGTACCGGGACGAAATTTAATTTCCTTAACCTGAATCTGCTTCTGCTTGCGCTTCGCCGCGTGCGCCTTCTTGTTTTGTTCGAACAAGAATTTTCCGAAATCCATGACCCTGACGACCGGCGGCTCCGCCATCGGCGAGACTTCGACCAGGTCCAGGGCTTGCGAGGTTGCCATTTGCAGCGCTTCCGCGCGCGTCATGACTCCTGCTTGACTTCCATCCGCTGCGATCACACGCACCGATGGTGCGGAGATCTCCTCATTGCGCCTTACGCGCTTCGACGTTGCGATACACGATCCTCCAAAACAAGACGGCCGCGACTCGCTACTTCGTCGGAAAGCAAGGATGCGAGCTCGGCGAGCCCAACAGGACCTAGATCTTTGCCACTGCGCGTGCGAACGGCCAGGGTGTGCGCCTCTGATTCCCGGTCACCGGCGACCAGGAGGTAAGGTACACGGTTAATTGTATGCTCGCGGATTTTAAAGCCTACTTTCTCATTCCTCAAGTCCGTTTCGACTCGAAGCCCCTGATTTTTCAGGTTTTCCGCAATTTCTGTGCAGTATTTCGCCTGTCTGTCGGTAATTCCCAGGATTACCGCCTGAACGGGCGACAGCCAGGTCGGCAGTTTGCCCGCATGGTGCTCGAGCAAAATCCCGATAAACCGCTCGAGCGAGCCGAACATGGCCCGGTGCAGCATCACGGGCGTGTGCTTTTGACTATCGACGCCGATGTAGCTGGCGCCGAGCCTCGCCGGGAGATTCGGATCGACTTGCAGCGTACCGCATTGCCAATCCCGGCCGATCGCATCGCGAAGCACGAATTCGAGCTTCGGTCCGTAGAACGCGCCCTCGCCCGCATTGAGCGTCGTCTCGATGCCGGCCGCCGCCGCTGCCTCCCGCAGCGCCGCTTCGTAAATGTCCCAACTCTCATCCGACCCGACGCGCTTCAACGGCCGGTCGGAAAATTTGATGCGCACGTCATCGAAGCCGAAATCGCGGTAAATGCTCAATATCAACTCGGTCACTTTGACCGCTTCGGCGGTAAGCTGCTCGGTCGTGCAAAAGATGTGCGCATCGTCCTGCGTGAATGCGCGCACCCGCATGAGGCCGTGCAGCGCACCGGACGGCTCGTAGCGGTGCACCTTGCCGAATTCGGCGAAACGCAGAGGCAGCTCGCGATAGCTGCGCAAACCCTGTTTGAACAGTTGGATATGTCCGGGACAGTTCATCGGCTTGATCGCGAATGTGCGCTCATCCGGCGTCTTGGTCATGAACATGTTTTCGCCGAAATTCGCGATATGGCCGGATTGCACCCACAGCTCCCGATCCATGATCTCCGGCGTGTTGACTTCCAAGTAGCCCGCCTGGTTCTGGCGTTCGCGCATATAGGAGATCAAATCCTGAAACAGCGTCCAGCCCTTCGGGTGCCAGAACACCGCTCCCGGCGCTTCTTCTTGCAAATGGAATAAATCCAGCTCTTTGCCGATGCGTCGATGATCGCGCTTTTCCGCCTCATCCAATCGCGTGAGGTATTCCTTGAGCTGCTTCTCGTTGGCCCATGCCGTACCGTAGATCCGCTGCAACATTTCGTTGCGCGAGTCGCCGCGCCAGTAGGCCCCCGCGACTTTCATGAGCTTGAAGGCTTTGAGCTTGCCCGTGCTCGGAACATGCGGACCGCGGCACAGATCTTCCCAATCGCCCTGGCCGTAGAGAGTGATCGATTCGCCGGCCGGAATGGCGCCGATTATTTCGGCCTTGTAGTGCTCGCCCATGTTGTTGAAGTGCTCGACCGCGATATCGCGCGGCAATACACGCCGATGCACCGGCAAGTCCTTGGCCGCGATTTCGGCCATGCGCTGCTCGATCGCGACCAAATCGTCGGTCGAGAACGGTCGCTTATAGGCAAAATCGTAAAAGAAACCGTCTTCAATGACAGGACCAATGGTGACCTGGGCCTCCGGAAACAGCTCCTGTACGGCATTCGCGAGCAAATGAGCCGTCGAATGGCGAATGATCTCGATGCCTTCCGGATCCTTGTCCGTCACGATGCTCAACTTGGCGTCATGGTCCACGACATGGGAGGTATCGACGAGCACCCCGTCGAGGCGACCGCCGAGCGCCGCCTTGGCAAGACCGGGACCGATGCTGGCGGCAATTTCCGCGACCGAGATTGCCCGATCGAACTGCTTTTGGCTCCCGTCGGGAAGAGTAATTACCGGCATAGATTAAGAATCATACCAAAAGGGGCGCCATCCCTACCCTTAGGGCGCCCCAAAGTGAGGATGGTGCGCGCTAGTGGGATCGAACCACTGACCACCACCATGTCAAGGTGATGCTCTACCGCTGAGCTAAGCGCGCTCGCAAGGGCGCGAAAGATACCGGATTCGCGTGCGCCGATAAAGAGCCAGTGGCTCCGAAGCGCAATAATATTCCTATTCCCGCCGTGCCGGCGGCCGTTCCGCGACAAACCGGAAGCGCGCCTCGCCAATCGTCAACACATCCCCGTCATGCAGAAGCTGACGGCTGACTTTGACGCCGTTGACGAGCGTCCCATTGGTGCTCATGCAGTCCTCGATGATCGCACCGCCGGGCGCGGTCAGAATTACGGCATGCCGCCGGCTCACGCTGGACGAATCAATATGCAACTCGAGGCTCGGCATCCGGCCGATCTGAGTGCGCCGGTGGAGCACATAGGTCGCCTCAGCGCCACCGTCGATGCGGATCAACTTCGCCGCCGCGCCCTCTTGCGGAAACACCGAGATGTTGGACTTCGCTAGGGCCGCGGCCGGCGCCTCAGGCACTAGCGTTGCTCCGACATCGGGCGGCGGCTCGGATAAGGGCACCGCACCGGACAATGGGGGCGCACCCGACAATAGCGTCGCATCCGACGATGGCGGCGCATCCGACGATGGCGGCGCGCTCGACGACGGCGGCGCACCCAACGACGGCGGCGTCTGCACCGATGCAGGTGCCGCGGCCGACGAGGCCGATAGCGGCGAAGCTGGCGACGCGCTCTCCGGCGCGACGCCGAGCCGCTCGATCGAGTTCTGCAGGCGGCCCAGCACCGTCGCGTTGTTGCTCTCGCTGCGCTCCAAGCGGCGGATCATGAATTCGCGTTCGTCGAGTGCGCCGCGGGTCCTTTCGATCGCCGACTTCAACTCGTGGTTCTCTTCCTCGAGCTGCGCCAAGCGCGCTTCGCGTTTTTCGAGTTCCTCGCTCCAACGCTTCTGCTCCGCCCGGCGGATCATGTCCGCCTCGAGCTCCGGAGTCTGCTTGCGGGCCACCTGCAAATGCGCAAGCAGCACGGTCATCTCGTCTTGCGTCGTTTCGGCCTCTGCTTGCAGTTCGGCGATCTGCGCCGATTGCTGCGCGATTTTGGCCTGTGCCACCGCCAATGCCTGGGAGAGTGCCAACAGCTCGTCGGCCACCGCCGCTGCAGCGACTGCGTCGCGATCCGTCGGGCCAGGCGCCGGTTCGGGTGCCGATTCGGGTGCCGATTCGACGCGCTCGGCTTCGGGGCCGCGCGCGGGCTCGGCAGACGCGCCGGCCGCCGCCGTGCTCTGCGCGGCGCCGAGCTCGGCGATCTTTTTCTTGAGTTCGTCCCGCTGACCCTCTAGCGCTTGCACCGCGGCTTGCAACGCTAAGCCCGTGGCATCCTTTTCCTGCCACTGGCTGTGCCGATAGGCACGACGCCATTCGCGCGTTTGCAGCTCTTCTTGGAACGCGGCCGATTGCGCCTTGGCTAGGCTCAGCTCGCGATGCGCGGCGTCCGCTTCAGCCGCACCGCGGCGCAGCTGTGCCCTGAGCGCCGCGATATTCCTGCTGCCGGCATCGATTTCAGCTTCGAGCTGTGCGGCTCTCGCCCGAGCCGCCTGCAAATCCAAGCCGGTCTGCTCGGTCGCCATCGATCTTGCTTCGAGTTCGGGAACAAGGCGCGCATGTTCGCGCTGCAGCGCGGACAGTTGCGAATCGCGCTCGGCGAGGGAATTGACGACCTGCACGATCGTGGCATCGCGAATCGCGAGCGCATCGCGCAGAGCGCGCGCTTCGTCGTTGAGCCGCACGGATTCCCGCGCAGCATCCTCTATACGCGCATACCCGAGCTCCACAATCGTGGTTTTCTCGAATAGCGCCCGCTCGATCTCGCGGGCGCGATCGCGCTCGCTCTCCAGGGCACTACGCAAGGCCGCGAGCTCGGCTCCAATCAGGTCGGCGCGCGATATGGCCGCCGCCTCGGCCTCGTGCGCGCGCTCGAGTCTGCGCGCGAAGCCCGCGAGTTCCGCGTCCTGTCGGGCGATGCGCTCCTCGACCGAGCGTACGGTCTCATCGAGCCGCGGCAGATCGAACGCGGCTCCTCTAATCAGCGCTGGCTTCGCAACCGTGGGTACCGCGCGATCGAGGGGCGCGCCATCAGAGTCCAACGTCGGCAACGTGTCGGTTTTCTCGGAGTCTGCTATTTCGGTCTGGCCCGGATCGTTAGCCATAGGCACCTCGCTCAACCGACCAGTTTGTCCGGCACACCGAATGCCGCGTGGCGCAATTTGTGGATTTCGTCGCGCAGTCTTGCAGCCTGTTCGAATTCGAGATTGCGCGCAAGCTTCATCATCTCGGCCTCGAGTTTCTTGATTCGCTTGACGGCCTGCTCCGGCGGCAACTGCGCGTAATTCACGCTCGCCTCCATGGCCTCTCGCTGCTGCACGGAGCGTGCTCCCTCCATCGTATCGCCGACGGCTTTGATAATGCTGCGCGGCGTGATGCCGTGCTGGGTATTGAACTCGATTTGCTTGTTGCGGCGCCGGTCGGTTTCGGCGATCGCCCGATCGATCGATCCCGTGCGCACGTCCGCATACAGAATCGCCTTGCCCTTGATGTTACGCGCGGCACGCCCGATCGTCTGTATCAAAGAGCCCTCGGAGCGCAAAAACCCTTCTTTATCCGCATCGAGTATCGCGACCAGCGATACCTCGGGCATGTCGAGCCCCTCGCGCAGCAGATTGATGCCGACGATGACGTCGAATTTGCCCAAACGCAGGTCGCGAATGATCTCCGAGCGCTCGACCGTTTCGATGTCGGCATGCAAATAGCGCACTCTCACACCGTGTTCGTTGAGGTACTCCGTCAGGTCTTCGGCCATGCGCTTGGTGAGCGTCGTCACGAGCACGCGTTCGTCCTGTGCCGCGCGCAACCTGATTTCTGAGAGCAGATCATCCACCTGGGCGCGCACGGGGCGAATTTCGACGACCGGATCGATGAGGCCCGTGGGCCTCACGACTTGTTCGACCGTCTGCGCGGACATCCGCTTTTCGTAGACGGACGGTGTTGCGGATACGTAGATGGCCTGCGGCGCCATCTTTTCGAATTCCTCGAAACGCAAGGGGCGGTTGTCCAGCGCCGACGGTAATCGAAATCCATATTCGACCAACGTTTCCTTGCGCGAGCGATCGCCTTTGTACATCGCCCCGAGTTGCGGGATCGTTTGGTGGCTCTCGTCGATGACGAGCAAAGCGTTATCAGGCAAATAATCGAACAGGCACGGCGGCGGCTCACCCGGTGCACGGCCCGACAGATAGCGCGAGTAGTTCTCGATGCCGGCGCAATAGCCGACCTCGTTCATCATCTCGAGATCGAACAAGGTGCGCTGCTGCAAGCGTTGAGCTTCGACCAATTTGTCGCCAGCGTGCAGCTCCAACAACCGCGTCCGCAATTCCTCGCGGATTTGATCGACTGCGTGATGAACCCGCTCCTTGGGCGTAACGTAATGCGTCGAAGGGTAAATCGTCAGGCGCGGCACTCGCCGCACGAACTCACCGGTCAGCGGGTCGAAGAAGCTTAAATTCTCGATGGTGTCGTCGAATAATTCGATGCGAACCGCCTCGCGATCCGATTCGGCCGGAAAAACGTCGATGACGTCGCCGCGCACCCGATAGCTGCCCGGCTGCAAATCCAACTCATTGCGGGTGTATTGCATGTCGGCCAGGCGGCGCAGCAACTTGCGCTGGTCTAGCCGGTCGCCGCGCGACATGTGCAGCACCATGCTGAGGTAGGCTTGCGGGTCACCCAGCCCATAAATGGCCGATACGGTCGCCACGATGATCGAATCCGGCCGCTCCAACAGCGCCTTCGTGGCCGATAAACGCATCTGTTCGATGTGTTCGTTGATCGACGCGTCCTTCTCGATGAACGTGTCGGACGCCGGTACGTAGGCCTCCGGCTGGTAATAGTCGTAATACGAAACGAAGTATTCCACCGCATTCTTCGGAAAGAAGACTTTGAATTCCCCGTAGAGCTGCGCCGCCAGCGTCTTGTTGTGAGCGAGCACCAAAGTCGGGCGCTGGACCTGTTGGATGACGTTCGCAATCGTGTAGGTCTTGCCGGAGCCCGTGACCCCGAGCAATGTCTGATGCGCGAGGCCGCTCGTGAGCCCATCGACGAGCTTGTCGATCGCCTGAGGTTGATCGCCCGCGGGCAAATAATCTGCAAACAATTCGAAGCTCATACGAGCATTATCTCACGTAAATTCACCCGTACGACCTAGCGGCCCCAGCCTATTTTTCGTAAACTGCGCCGCCCGGAAAATCTCCAAATAGCCCCCTAAAAGGAAGCTCTGTGACCGTGTCCCTCTCCAAGCGCGTTCAAAAGGTCAAACCCTCTCCCACGCTCGCCGTCACCGCCCGCGCCGCGAAGCTCAAGGCGGAAGGCCATGACATAATCGGCCTCGGCGCCGGCGAGCCCGACTTCGATACACCGGCGCATATCGCCGATGCCGGCGTCGATGCAATTCGAAAGGGCATCACGCGCTATACCGCGGTCGACGGCACTACCGAACTCAAAGACGCAATCATCGCCAAATTCAAGCGCGACAACCGCTTGAGCTATGAGCGCGCGCAGATAATCGTCTCTTCCGGCGCCAAGCAAACTTGCTTCAACGTCTGCGCTGCGCTGCTGGACCCGGGCGACGAGTGCATCATTCCGGCGCCCTACTGGGTGTCCTACCCCGACATGGCGCTGCTCGCGGATGGCATTCCGATCTACGTTTACGCGGGCCCATCGCAGGGCTACAAAATCACGCCCGCGCAACTCGAGGCGGCGATCACGCCGCGCAGCAAAATGATGTTCCTCAACAGCCCGAGCAATCCGACAGGCGCGGCCTACACCAGAGCGGAACTACAGGCCCTGGGCGCTGTGCTGGCCAGGCATCCGCAAATCGTCATCGCGTCCGACGAAATGTACGAGCACATTTATTGGGCAGCGGAACCGTTCACAAGTTTCGTCGAAGCCAATCCGGGCTTGTATGACCGAACCGTGACCATCAACGGCTGCTCGAAAGCCTATGCAATGACCGGCTGGCGCATCGGCTATTGCGGTGCCCCAAAGGAACTCGCGAACGCGATGTCGACGATCCAGGGCCAATCCACGTCCAATGCCTCGAGCATTTCGCAGCGCGCGGCCACCGTAGCCCTCAATGGCGATCAATCCTGCGTCGCCGAGATGAACAAGGCGTTCAAGCAGCGCCACGATGTCGTGGTGGCGGGCCTCAATGCCATTCCCGGCATATCATGCCTGCCTGGTGCGGGCACCTTTTACGCGTTCGCCGACGTTGGCGGCGCGATGCGGGCCTTAGGGCACAAAGATGACAGCACGTTCGCCGAATATTTGCTCGTCGAAGGAGGCGTCGCGGTGGTCCCCGGCTCCGGATTCGGCGCTCCCGGCCACATGCGGATCTCATTTGCATGCAGCCTGAAGACGCTCGAAGAGGCCCTCGTGCGCATCCGGCGCGCGGTTACCGGCGCGGTGGCCAAGCGCGCCTAACCCGTGGCGATGCGATACCGCAATCTCGGTGCCACCGGCCTCAAGATCTCGGAGCTCTGCCTCGGCTGTATGACTTTTGGCATACCCGAGCGTGGAGACCATTCCTGGACAATCGGCGAAGAGCCGAGCCGACGCGTGATTCGCCGAGCCGTAGATTTGGGCATCAATTTCTTCGATACCGCGGATGTCTACTCCGATGGTACCTCCGAGGAGATCCTCGGTCGCGCGCTCAAGGACTTCATGCGCCGCGATGATGCCGTGATCGCCACGAAGGTCTACTTTCCAATGAGTGCGGCACCGAATGACGGCGGCTTGTCGCGCAAGACGATCCTCACCGCGATCGACAGGAGCCTCAGGCGCTTGGGCGTCGACTACGTCGATCTGTATCAAATCCATCGCTGGGATTACACGACGCCGATCGAGGAGACGCTGCAAGCCCTACATGACATCGTGCGAGCCGGCAAGGCTCGCTATATCGGCGCATCTTCGATGTTTGCGTGGCAGTTCAGCAAGGCGCTGCACATCGCCAAGGAACAAGGATGGACGCGGTTCGTCACGATGCAAAATCACTACAATTTGCTCTATCGAGAAGAAGAGCGGGAGATGATGCCGCTATGCGTCGATGCAGGCATAGGCGTGCTGCCCTGGAGTCCGCTCGCGCGCGGGCGTTTGGCCCGCCCATGGGCCGAGGCCACCGCGCGCACCCGGACTGATCATTACGGCAATGCCTTGTATGAACGGACCGAGGCCGCGGATCGGCAGGTTGTCGAGCGCGTCGCCGCGCTGGCCGCGGCCCGCGGCGTACCGATGGCCCAGGTAGCCCTGGCGTGGATCGCGCAGCAGCCCTTCATAACCGCGCCGATCGTCGGCGCATCGAGGCCGCAACATCTCGAGGATGCGCTCGCCGCCTTGTCGTTGAAGCTCGAGCCCGCCGAGGTCGCCGCCCTGGAAGCGCCCTACACCCCCCATCCCGTGGCTGGGCAGGCCTAATCCTTGACTTAGAGAGCCGGCTTCCCGACAATCCGCGCCTCCTGAATATTCCCCGGTAGCTCAGTGGTAGAGCGACGGACTGTTAATCCGTTGGTCGGCGGTTCGAATCCGTCCCGGGGAGCCAACCGGCACCGTTCCGTGCGGTCACATAGGTGAATCGGGCTCACTGACCAGCGTGGCCCCAAAGCCCTGCCCCCTACTGGTACCGCTCGCGCAGTTCGTCGACGAGAACGCGGGTGTTCTCGGAGTAATCGATCGGCACGACCACCAAGTGCACACCACCTCCGTTGAAGGCCTCTTCCAGCGTTGGTATGAATTGCCCGATCTCGGCGACCCGTGTCCCCCGTGCACCATACGCCTCGGCGTACCTCACGAAATCCGGATTATTGAAGGTCATGCCGAAATCCGGGAAGTGATCTACGGCTTGCTTCCAGCGGATCATGCCGTAGGCGCCGTCCTCGAGCACTAGAACCACCAGGTTCAATCTTAAGCGAACGGCGGTTTCCATCTCCTGGCTGTTCATCATGAAGCCGCCATCGCCGCAGACGGCCATCACGCGTCGCTCGGGATAGAGCATTGCGGCCGCCATTGCCGAGGGCAGCCCCGCGCCCATGGTGGCGAGTGCGTTATCGAGCAGCAGGGTATTCGCGACGCGCGTGCGGTAATTTCGCGCAAACCAAATCTTGTACATGCCATTGTCGAGCGCGACGATGCCGTCCGAGGGCATGACCCGCCGGATGTCGTGGACCAAGCGCTGCGGCGTGAAGCGGTCTTCCGTTGCCCGAGCTGCAATGCGATTGAGAATGCCCTCGCGCAGAGGCAGCAGCGCGCCGGCGTTCGGTATCCGACCCTCGACTCGATCCGCCAGCAGCCGCAGCGATGGGCCGATGTCGCCGATCACCTCCGTCTGGGGGAAGTAGACCTGTTCTACATTGGCAGGCTGATAGCCGACGTGCACCACTTCGGGGCCGCGAGGACCCATGATAAAGGGGGGTTTCTCGATGGTGTCGTGGCCGATGGTGACGATGAGGTCGGCGCCGTCGATGGCATCGTGCACATAGTCGCGTTCCGACAGTGCAGCGGTGCCCATGTACAGCTCCGTGCCACCCGGCACGGTGCCCTTGCCCATCTGTGTCGTGAAATAGGGAATCCTGGTACGCAGGACAAACTGCGCGAGGTCAGACGTCGAGCGCGGCCGCGACGCCGCTGCGCCCAGCATCAAGAGCGGCCGCTTCGCGGCCATGATTAACTGGGAAGCACGGCCGATTGCCTCCGCTGCTGCCAACGGCAGCTCGACGGGGTGAGGCGGAATCAGTGCGAGGTCCTCGCATTGCTCGGCGGCAATATCCTCGGGGAGTTCGAGGTGCACGGGTCCGGGGCGTTCCTCCTGCGCGACGCGGAAGGCTTCACGCACGAGCGTGGGAATCGTGCTGGCCGAGACGATCTGGCGCGACAGCTTGGTCAACGGCTTCATCGCCGCAACGACATCCACGACTTGAAAGCGCGCCTGCCGCGACGAGAGAATGCCCTTTTGACCGGTTATCATGATCATGGGCATCGCACCCAAAAGAGCATAGGCCGCGCCGGTCGTAAGGTTCAATGCGCCTGGCCCAAGAGTCGTGATGCAGACGCCAGGCTTGCCGGTGAGGCGACCGTAAGTGGCTGCCATGAAGGCGGCAGCTTGTTCATGGCGGGTCAGTACCAGTTCGATCGATGAGCTACGAATCGCCTCGACGACATCGAGATTCTCCTCGCCTGGGATGCCGTAAATTCGGGTGACGCCCTCGTTTTCCAGCGCTGCGACCAGCCAGTCGGATCCTTTGGTCATCAGTTCTCCTTAATTCGTCTCAGCATCGACCCTTGCATCGACCTTAGCACACGAAAAACGCCCCATTGCTGATCTCACTCGGGACCCGATTCTCGAATTTCATTGATAAATGTCATGGGTTGACCTGTCGATGGGTAATGCATGCGTCACGATTATGCTTAAGATGTGCGGATCGATGACCCAAGGCAAGGTCCGTGAGTATTAATACGCAGTCGGTCCGGCGATGGACCTCGCCATGGGCCGCAGGGTGCCTGCTGTTCCTCGCGTACGTCGCCACTGCCGCCGGCACGGTGCTGGTGATCAAGTACGCGGTGGATCCCTCGGTGCGCATCATGTTGGTCGCCGTGCCATGGCTTGCGGTCGGGGTCGGCGTGGTCGGCGTACTGCTGGGCGGAGCGCGGCTCTGGCCTGCCCTCTTCATCGGCTCCTGGGTGGTTTGGGGCCTCATCGTGGGCGACCAACTCATTCCGGTCGTGGTCGACTCGGCGGCTGAAGCGGGCAGCATCGTGCTCATCGTCCGCTTGCTGTCGATATGGGGATTTAATCGCCGCTTTGATCGCTTTCGCGATCCTCTGGTTCTGCTCGCGGCAGCGACGGTGGGACGAATTCTCGCGACGACGATCGATTGGCTGGGCTCGTTTGCCGCGGCTTGGCTGACACCGGAATCCTTTACGCCGATGTATCGCACGATGATGACCGACGCCGGCGGCACCTTTCCCGCGCTCACGCCGCAACTGTTCTCAGCGAGCGTGCACTGGACCGTGAATTGCGTTGCGGGCATCGTGCTGGTCGTGCCGCTGGCGAGCGCGACGCGAGATGGCCTACGAAAGACGTTTCTGACACGCCCGATGTCCTTGATCGCATTAGCGCTCGCACTGCTGGTATGGGGCATCGCCGCGCTGAGCCTGCCGATGCTGGCGGCCGCGCCATTGCTGGTCTTTGCGCTGATGCTCGTCGCCTGGGCGGCTATCCGTTTCGGTCCGCCGGTGGCGGCTTTCGCCACGTCTATCCTAGCGCTGGTGGCGACGGCCGGCGTAGGTATGGGCTTGGGACCGCTCGCAACCAGCAGCCCGATAGAGAACGTGGCGCTGCAGTGGGGATTCGTCGCATTGCTCGCGCTCACCGGCCTATCGATCACGGCACTGCTCGCGGAACGGGGCGGAGCGCTCGAACGGCTGACCGCCGTCGCCGAGCGCTACCAGCAGTTGTTTAAATCCAACCCCTCGCCGCTGTGGGTCGCGGAGCCGCACGACGGCCGCATCCTGATGGTCAACGACGAGGCGATGCGCCACTACGGTTTCAGCGAACTTCAGTTTCTCGCCATGACGGTTCGGCAGCTCGCGGTGGATACCGGCAGCATCGGCAACCACGCGCCGAGCGCGGGCGCCGATGTTGGCGGGACGCGCTCGCTTCGCCACCGCACCCGGGCCGGTAAAGTCATCGATGTCGAGCTTCTGTCGACTCCGATCGAGCTCGATGGCCACCCCGCGATGCTGTGCTACGCGATGGACGTCACCGAACGTCTCGAGTTGCGTGCACGAATCCTCGCGTCGGTTACGCTCGAGCGCCAACGTCTTGCGCAAGAGCTGCACGACGGGCTCGGGCAGGTCCTGACGGGTCTTAGCCTCGGAGCGGAGGCCGCCGCTGCGCGCGCCTCGCGCGGCAAGGCCGTCGATGGTGCATTTGTCGATTTTCTCGTCGACGCCAGCAAACAAGTCGTCAAGCTCTGCCGCCAGCTGACTCGCGGCGTCTCGCCGCTGCACGACGCCAACGGCGATTTGCTCGAGGCGCTGCGCCGCCTCCCGGAATCGCTGCCGCCGGGCTCTGGTCCGCGCCTCGAGGTCGAGATCGAATCTCAGGGACCAGTGAGCTTGGCGCTCGAGCGCAGCGAACATCTGTATCGCCTCGTACAGGAGGCCGTCACGAACGTGCTGAAGCATGCGAACGCCACACTGCTGCGCCTGCGCATCGGCGTCACACCGCAGATCGTCCGCATCGACGTCGAGGACGACGGCATTGGTATCCCAGACGCGGCGCGCTCCGCCAACGGCCTAGGGATGCGCTCCATGGGAATGCGCGCTGCGGCTGTCGGCGCGTCCATTGAGGTACTCGCAAGGCCCGAAGGCGGCACACTCATCCGCTGCGAGTGCCCGCAGCACGAGCGCATAGAGACGCCCCCTGCGGCACGGGCCGTGCCCGGCGACACCGCGCCGGAACCGCCGGCACCGTCCGTCACGAGAATTACACCAACGCCGTCAATCGGCCCAGCGGCGTTCGTCTATCTCGGGCGATGCCTGCTGCTCGCGATCGCCTGCTTCGTGGGTGTGGCCGCTACGTTCTTCCTCGCCAAACTCATCGATCCCCGTATCGGCGTCAGCAGCACGCGCATGGCAATACCCGCGCTCGCAATCGCATTGAGCGTCGCGGGATTGATTCTTGGCGGCAAGCGTTTGTGGCCGGGCGTGGGCTTAGGAGCGACGGTCGCTGTGACAACGCTGTCACATGAGCCGTGGTTGCTGGCCATCTACTATGGCGCGGAAACGGCGCTCGTGGCGCTGATCATCGTCGAGCTGCTATCGCAATGGCGTTTCAGCCGTGCCTTCGACCATTGGCAGGATCCGCTCTCATTGATCGGAGCGGCGATCATCGGCGGCGGCGTGGTCGGCGCGCTCGATTTCATAGGCCTATTGTCCTACCAATGGCTGCGACCCGGTGAAATGAGGCCGGCGTTGATCGCCCTGATGACGAACGCCGCGGGCGCAACTCCGGTCGTGACCGGAGCCTTACTGTCGGCGAACGCACGTTCGTGCGCCGACTATATCGCCGGCGTCGTGCTGTTCGTGCCGCTGCTGGTCGCAACGCCGTCGATCGCGCACGCGCTGCGTGGTCACCGCGCCGAGGTGGGTTTTTGGTGCCTGGGATTGCTCGGATGGGTGGCCTGCATTTTCGTGCTGAATGAGGTCGACGCACGCTTGCCACTCGTGACAATGGCGCTAATGCTACTCGTCTGGGCCGCAGTGCGATTCGGCGTGGCAATGGCCTCGGCGGCAATCTCCGTGTGCGCCGTCGCCGCCACTTTGAGCTTCGCGCTGCAGCGCGGCGTGCTCGCCACGATCAGCGTCAATGACGGCATCAATACGCTGTGGGGGTTTCTGTTTCTACTCGCCGGCATTGGCATGTCAATTACGGCGCTGCTCGCCGAGCGCAATCGCACGGTGCGCGAGCTCACGGCCACGGCACAGCGCCTGCGCCGCCTGTTTGAGTGCGATCCCCACGCCTTGTGGGTGCAGGACGACGCGACCGGCCGAGTCGTCATGGTCAACGAACAAGCGATTCGTCAATACGGCTACTCCGAAGACGAATGGCTCGCGCTCACGGTTGGCAAGTTGGCGGCGAACCCCGCGAGTCCCGTCACTGCTTCCCTGAATCGCAAGCACGGGCTGGTCGAGACGCGCCATCGTCTGAAGAGCGGCGCCCGGATCGACGTTGAGTTGTCCTATGCTCCGATTGACATGAACGGCCGGCCGTCGTTGTTGTGCTTTGCAGTCGATGTGACCGAGCGCAACACGTTGCAACGCGAGTTCCTCGAAGCGACGGATCTAGAACGTCGGCGCCTCGCCAATGAAATGCGTTTGGGTCTCGGCAGCGCACTCGCGGAGATCGAGTTTGCAACCACACGATTCGAACAGACGGCAGGTACTGCCCACGTGGATTCGGCCGCCATCGATCTGCTCGCGCGCGCCAGCCGACGCGCGTTGGAGGTCTGCCGACAGACCGCGCACAACGTGAGTTCAACGGGCTATTGACGGTAAGGGTTCCCTCATCGCAGGTGGCTTGGGCGCCGACTAATCTGATCGTCTGAAGATCATGTAAATGCCGGCAAGGATCGGCAGAGCCATCACAGAGAAGCCGAGCAGCTGCTTCGCGCAAAGCTTGAGCAGCACGAGACCGGTAAATCCGCTGTTGACCGCCGGAGTCGCATCGCCTCGCAAAACCGAGAGCAATCCGTCGACGGCGTCCCCGATAAAAGCAAATGTTAGGCCATATACCGCGTAAAGCGCGACAATCGCCGCCAGCAGATAGAGCCAAGGCCGCCGCAAATCTCCCCAAGCAAAATACGCCGCGCCACCGGCGAGCGCGCACGGCAGCCCCAGAATCGCGGCGAGCTGTAAAATGGTTTCGACCATCAACCCCTATCCAGCGCCACGCCAACGCGTCAGCGTACGCCTGTGATCGGCCGAACTAACCGCCCGGATACATGACGTGGACATAAGTAGCCAAGCGCACATTGTAGTCGAGATACCGTCCAACATAGCCGGGGTCATCGCAAATCGACCGTGGTCACCTCCATGGAGGCGCCAGACATGCCCCGGGCCGATGGCGCCGGGAAAGTGAACGTGCTCCCACGGGTGATCGAGGTGACAGTTCGGATCATTGCAGCCCGTCTCATGACCGACTCACCGATCATTTTCCGCGCGAACATGCGTTGCCGGAGAAAATCAAGATCGCCGCAGATGGGCCGATCGGCGTGTTCACGGTTTTCCATCGCTGCATGACAGGTCCCCGTGATTCTGTTCAACCAGCCGGAGCGTACGCGGCATCGCAATGGCACTCAATTCTTTGGTGCGCTGATCGAACAATCGCCGGCCACGCGTGCCGCCAAAGTCACAAATCCAGCGGCGCATTCTGCGTGTCCGGATGAGACTCGGAAATTTGTCATAAGGCATCTGCGCAGTGCCCCGCCCTCTCACGATCGCCGTACGGGGCCGCTGCGAGCGATAGATCGGCAATTAAGGCGCTGCACTGGCTAAAATCCTCAAAGAACCGAGAAGTTTGCAATAGAATCCCCACGGTTTTGCCTCTATTGTCCTGCAATCGAAGTCTTTGCTCGATGCATTGTTTTCTGAAGAGGTGCCATTCCCGCCATGTTTCTGACCCGCCTTAACGTCTCGGCTCGATTCTTGCTGGTGCTGGCGATCGGATTCACCATTCAGGCCGGTATCTCGATCGTGTCGCTGCTGGACCTCAGAAATTCGCTGATGCAGGACCGCATAAGCGAAGTCAAGCATCTGCTCGAGGCCGGGTACAGCACGGTGGCTATGTATCACGATCAAGCGGTCAAGGGCCTCATGACCGACGCGGACGCGCGTCGCGCGGCAGTGATTGCCTTGCGCAGCATGCGTTACGATGAAAAAAATTACTATTGCATCTGGGACCTGAACGGCACCGGCGTTGCGCATGGAGGCAGGCCCGAGCTCGAGGGAAAGACCTTTTTGAACTCGCCGGATGCGGATAAAAATCCCGTCGTGGCGAGTATGGTGGGCAAGCTGCTCGACGTGGCGAAGAGCGACAAGAAAGAAGGCGCTCTGTCATATTGGATACCGAAGGCCGGCCAAACCGTCCCGCTCGAAAAAGTCGCCTATACGCGCCTGTTCGAACCCTGGGGCTGGTCGATCAGCACCGGTGCCTACATCGACGACATCGAGGCGGCATTCCGATCCAGGGCCCTATCGGCTTTATGGGTGTTCATCGGCCTGATTTCCGTTGCCAGTGCGCTCACGTTCATGATCGGCCGTGATCTGGCACAAGCGATCAATCGATTGTCGGGTCGGGTCGCCAGCGTCGCCAAGGGCGAATTGGAGGGTGAGGTACCCGATGTCGAGCGGGGCGACGAGGTCGGTGCCATGGCTCGCTCGCTGCTGGTATTGCGTGATACCAGCAGAGAAGCGGCTGAGCTCAGACTCGACCAGCTGACCGGGCTGCCCACTCGCAAGTTGCTGATGGATCAACTCAAGCGGGCCAAGACCTTCAGCGCGCGCAGCGCCAACTACAACGGCCTGATGCTCATTGACTTGGACAAGTTCAAGCTGCTCAACGACACGCATGGGCATGACATCGGCGACATGATGCTGCGCGAGGTCGCACGACGCCTGAGCGTCAATTTGCGCGAGGGCGATATCGTGGCGCGCCTCGGCGGCGATGAATTTGTCTTAGTGCTGGTCAATATCGGCCATACCGAGAAAGAAGCCGCCGCCGCCGCGGAAACCGTCGGCAAGAAATTATTGGCCTTGCTCAACCAACCTTATCATCTTGGCAGCGTCACCCACGTCAGCGGGGCCAGCATCGGCATTACCCTGTTCAAGGGAGACGGCACTACCGCCGACGATTTGCTGAAGCAGGCCGATCTTGCAATGTACAAATCCAAGGATTCCGGCCGCAATGTCTGTCGTTTCTTCGACCCGCAAATGGAAACGTCGATGCATGAACGCGCGGCGCTCGAAAAGGAGCTGCGCCATGCCCTCACGGATGAGCAGTTTCAGCTCTACTACCAGCCTCAGGTCGGACCCGAAGGCGAACTGACCGGCGTCGAGGCCTTGGTACGCTGGATCCATCCGCGGCGAGGTTTGGTGTTGCCGAGCGAATTCATACCGATTGCCGAAGACACCGGCTTGATCCTGCCATTGGGCAATTGGATCCTGGATACTGCGTGCAAGCAGCTCGCGGCGTGGGCCACGCGGCCCGAGAAGGCCGATTTGAGGATTGCAGTGAATGTCAGCGCGCGTCAGTTCCAGCAACCCGAATTCGTGGAACAAGTCATCTCGACGCTGCGACGCACCGGCGCCGATCCGAATCGACTGACACTGGAGTTGACGGAAAGCGTGTTGGTCCACAACGTCGAGGACGTCATCGAGAAGATGTCGGCGCTCAAGAGCGAAGGCGTCAATTTCGCGCTCGACGACTTCGGCACCGGTTATTCCTCACTATACTATTTGAAGCGCTTGCCGCTTGATCAGCTGAAGATCGATCGGTCATTCGTGCACGATGTGCTGATCGACTCGGACGACGCGGCAATCGCGAAGACGATCGTGGCCTTGGCCCAGACTCTCGGGCTGAAGGTTATCGCAGAAGGAATTGAAACGGCGGAACAGCGGGTTTTTCTGGCGGTTTCGGGTTGCCATCACTACCAGGGCTACTTCTTCGGTCGCCCGGTGCCGGTCGAAGGTCTCGAGCCCTACATTGCCGATCCAGGCCAAGTCAGTCGCCTCATCGCGGCGACCGCCTGACTCACGTACGCGGCCTTCGCGGCCCAGCATCGCCCTCGCCCGAATCTTTCCTAACGCGCATATGGCCTCACCGGTCGTTATGCGTAGAATCCGGGGATATCCACGTATTCACAGAATGCGTCGCCACGTTAGGCTGGTACGCGAGAATTAGGGGAGCAAAAGGAATTGATGTCGGTACCGCCGCAAGAAGCCATCACGTTATTCGCACCTGCCGCCTCTACGGCATTCGGCACGAGCATCGCCGCGGCGCTTGGTATCTCGCTGAGCCACCATGAAGAGCAAGTATTCACCGGCGGCGAATGCAAGATGCGCCCACTCGAAAGCGTGCGCGGTCGCGCTGTCTATGTCGTTCAATCCTTATTCGGTGATGCTTTCGGCTCGGCGAACGACCGGCTCTGCCAGTTGCTCTTTTTCATCGGCGCGCTTAAGGACGCCGGCGCCACGCGCGTAACCGCTTGCGTGCCTTATCTCGCCTACGCGCGCCAAGACCGGCATACGGAGCCGCGCGACCCGGTTACCACGCGCTACGTTGCTCAGTTATTCGAGGCCATGGGGGTCGAGCGCGTGCTCGCCCTCGAGGTGCATAACCCGGCCGCTTTCGATAACGCTTTCCGCTGCGAGACCATTCATCTCGACGCGGCGGCCGCCTTCGTCCGGCACTTCGCCGCCAATTCTGCAGCCCAAGAATTTGCCGTCGCCTCGCCGGATATTGGCGGCGCCAAGCGAGCGCGGCGCTTCCAGGAGCTCCTACAAGCGACCATTGGCCGCAGCGTCAATTTTGCGCTCATGGACAAAAAACGCAGCCAAGGCATCGTCAGCGGCACCCTGTTTGCCGGTGACGTCGCCGGACGATTCGTCGTCATTCTCGACGATTTGATCAGCTCCGGAACGACCGTGCTGCGCGCGGTGAGCGCTTGCCGCCGCGCCGGTGCCAGTCGGGTCGCCGTCGCCGCAACCCATGCCTCATTTTCGCCGGAGGCACAGCGACTTTTTGATGCTGGCGAGGCAGCTGCGGATAGGCCGGACTCCGTCATCGTCACCGACTCGGTGCCTCTCGGCGAAGGCTTTTCCGCTCACTTGAATGGATCGCTCACGGTGCTCTCAATCGCACCGGTCTTTGCCGACGCGATTCGCGCGCTGGAATTACACGATCCCACGCCCAGGCTATTTTCCCAATAGGGCGGGCTTTTTCGGTTCGATGGTCTTGCAACAGCGAAAACCCAGGTGATAATTCGCATGGCTTTTCGGATCCATGACGCGGGTACCGTGCCAGAAAGGCGCGCGCCAACGGCACCAATCCTCGTGCGCGCGATAGGTATCAAAAACAAACCAACTCCCTTTCATTTCCGTATAGCCCAATTCTTTGCTGCCGAGACTCGACATTTGTTGCTCGTTCAGCGGCAGATTCATATGTTCCGCGGCATTGCCGTTCAGATCGTAGACAGCCAAGGAGCTGCGACATGCAGGAAAATCTCCGGTGGGATAGGTATTCGAGCCACAGAGTTGCCAGCCGCCCCCGGGGCATCCCGGCGTTTTGAAACTGCCGGTCGCACAAACACCGCGTTGATACTCCGGTCCATAACTCCAGGTTTTGCCGGCTTGGTGGGCGCTGTTGTGAGCGATGCGCATACGATGGATCGCGGCTTCCGGATCCTGGCCCTGGGCTAAATCAAATCGATAATCTGGGGCTTCCAGACTCCCCGCACAGGCGCCCTCCCACTCATGGGCATCGCAGAGGCGCTTGCCTTCGGCTTCACAGATTTGCGCCGCTTCGCGCGCCTTCACCCAGACCACGGGATACTCACATGGGATGTCCGGAAACTCGAACTGGTCGATACACGCGTTGGCTTGGATAGCGGTACTGGTCTTCGGGTTGTACAGGGGTGCCATATACTTGGCGCCGCAGATTTGCTCGAATTGCACATCGGCATAGTCGACCCCCGCCGCCGCCAGCTTGGCCTCGCACTGTTGCGGAGTCGAGGGATGTTCGGAAATGGCGGGATTTCCCTGACCCAGAACTTTTGAGTTCGCGAATATCGCGCGAATGTCGCGCATCTCCTGATCGCTCAATCCATGAATCTGCCGCAACTGTTGGAACAGCAGCTCATTTTGTTCTCGAAGCGAGGTCTGCGCCGCTACATGGACCGCATTGCCGAGTAACAGGCAAACCAAGAGGATTCTGGTCACGGCAAATCCCGCTTGCGAGTCAGGTAAAAGAAATCGCGATCATCCGGAAAATCCAGGAATCGCGGCGCGAGTTCGTCGCCCCCCTTGCGGTCGACTTCCGCCATTCCCTCGATCAGATGCTGCACGACGATCCGGCCATTGTTGTGAGTGTAGACTGCAAAATAGGTATGTTCGAGCGCATTCATATCCAAATGCATCGCGTACCGGCAGCCATAGGCTTGAAAGACCCGTGTCATGGCTCGAGGAGTGGCCGCCGAGAAGTATCCATAGATCAGGAACCGGGCAGTGCCCGTCTCTTGCAAACACACTCCGGCGCGCAGTGTACGAAAGCGCTCCTCGCTGGATCCAGACCAATTACCCGGCCCCCAACTGTCGATCAGGCGGCCCGCAGAAGAAACGCCTGTCTTCTCGTCATATTCGATCAAGGGTACGCCATTCTGGCGCGCAAACTTGATGTGCGGCAATCCAAGGTTATCGGCCGCAGTCCATGTTTTCATGCGCACGGCGCCGTCGTCGTCGACCACGAGCGTGGCCAGCCCCGGCTGCAGCTTGCTGAATATGACTCCTTGTTCAATGAATCCATAATGCGTGCCGTGGTTCTGCTGCGCCATGACTCCCTCGCGAAACGCCCCGTGTTCGCGTTTGAAGCCGCCGGCAAACGTCACTGCTGTCTGCTGCACGGTGGGCGGGTTCAACATGCCATTGACGACCAGCGGAGCGACGCTCCCAATTCCGTCGGGCCCCGGCAGCCGCGGATCGCGAACCGATTCCAGCGCGCGCTCCGACCATCCTACGCGTGGATGGTCGGTGCCGAGCGCGAAGCCGAGGTCGAACTGTTCGAGATCCAGGGCCACCATATAGTCCAAGGCGACCGCTTCGACCGCATCGACGTCGCCCACCGGATTTTTGGCGCCGCGCGAGTTCGAGGCGGCGATCGCTTGCGGCTCGATTGCGCTCACGAATATGCCCGCGGCATCACGGACCGCATACCACTTGCCCATGACGATTGCGCCCGAACCCTGGCCGATGTCGATCTCGAGATGCTCCGGCACAACGGACCGCGCGGCGTACGCCTCACTGAGCAGCGCCGGGAGCGGCCCGTTCGGCGGTGCGGTGGGGATTTCCGGCGCACGCGACGCCGGGGCCCCCTCATCCTTTTCGAGGAAGGCATCCCTGAAGAATTGTTTGCGCACGAAGCCGACGATCCGCTCACCGCCCCAGACGTGGTCTCTCAAGAAATTCGTGACTCGCTCGAGGTGCGTATAGGCGCCCGGAACCGGATTGCGCAAATAGAGCCGATGGTCGCATAGCGGCGCGTAAGGCAGATCCGAAAGCTGCGCTTGCCGCAGTAACGTCGTCTGCCCGCTCCGCCAAAGTTCGCAGTCCACTTCCCGGCCGTCGGCCGATATCCGAATTCCGTAGGGATGGATTTCGCCGAGCGCCAGCGTCTGGGTTTTCGGCAGAGGATTCTCCAGATGATACGAAACCGGCTTTTCAATGCCCGGCCACCACAACGTCAGGAGAAACCACGCATTGATCCGGGGATTCAGATTGACGAGGGTCGCCGTTCCCCAATCGCCCGCCATTTCGAACTCTGCGACTTGTATTTGCCTGAATGGCTGCAACTCGATGATTGTTTTTGGTGCATCAACTTGATATTGCTCCCATTGCACCACCAATGCCCGCGAGGGCCCCATGTCGGTGCCGGTGTCATCCCCGGCACGAAGGCCTGATGCGACCAGCACAACGCCGCATGCACCTGTCGCGATCAAGCCAACGATCCGCGCGGACTTCATAACGCCAGTAAGGAAAACAATGCCGCGAATCCGATCGTGCAGAGACTCATGCGGTCGGAGAGCGCGAAAATCACCGGATCGTCATGGATGCGCCCGCGGGTCGCCATCATCCACAGATAGCTGACCCAATAGAGCAGCGCCAGACAAATTCCCCAGATGAAATCCGGTCGCGCATAGAAGTGGCGGCTGATCTCGGTGTTCGTGTAAAGAGCCAAGACCAATACGGCGAGATATCCGCTCGCGATTCCCTGCGCCACGAGTACGACTTTATCGCCGCCAAAATAGCCGCGCACGTGGGCCGGACCCGGCGTCGACTCCTTGGCAACGAGTTCCGCATAGCGCTTGATGAGCGCGAGACTGAAGAACAGAAACACGCAAAAGGTCAACAGCCAAGGGGAAACCCCTATATTCACCGCCACCGCACCCGCCGCGACCCGTAGCGCATAGCCGCCCGCGAGCACCAATGCGTCCACGATCGGGATATCCTTGAGCTTCATCGAATATGCGATCATGAGCAGCAGGTAGAGCGCGAGCACGCCGGCTACACCAATCGATAGATGCAGCGCGATCGCAAACGCAGCAATCAGAATCAGCGGCATCAATAAAAGCGTATAAGCAAGTTTGATCCGGCCCGATGCCAATCGCCTTTCCCTCTTGCGCGGATCACGCCGATCGGCGGGCAGATCCAGCAAATCATTGAGCAGGTACTGACCCGAGGCGCAAAGGCTGAACGCTACGAATGCCAGCGAGGCTCGCAGCGACAGCTCGGCTTCAAAGAGCCGATGCGCCATCGCGAGCGGCATGAACACCAGAAAACTCTTGACCCAGTGATGAGGCCGCAATGCGTGCAGGTAGTCCCGCCACCGCGCCTCGGGTTCTCGAAAGACCCTCTCCACGGGCGTGACCTTGGCGACCTTGTGCTCCAGATGCCGCGACGGTGAGACCAGCAGCGCTCGGCGCGCCGCGCACCACACCGGATAATCGCGAACTCCGCTGCCGATGTAATCGAATCCCTTGAGCCCCCACTCGGCAACCAGGCGGTCCCGCTTGTGCTTGCCCCTCAACGCCGTATGGCCGTCGCTCGCGAGGATCTCATCGAACAATCCGACATCGCGGCCGACCTCGCGGGCCAACTTTTCGTCCGCGGCGGTTGCGAGTATCAACGGGCGGCCGATATTTTTTTGTTCATCTAGAAACGCCAAAAGTTCGTCGTGATGCGGAAGCAAATGCACATCCGGCATTGCAGTCGCGGCCAAGTGGCGCTTGAAGCCGGCCGCGCCCCCGACCCACCAAACGGGCAAGCGGAACAAGCTCAGCGGTTTCGTGCGCGCCATTACGAATATCGATTCGATCAGGGAATCGGTGCGCAGCAGCGTGCCATCGAGGTCCACCGCGATCGGCACGCGATCGAGTGCCGGATGTTCCGGCGGCATTACCGTTTCACCTGCGCCCGTTGTGGTCAAAACAACCACTTCGCCAACTGCAGCGCCCCCTTCCTCCAAGGAAGACGATGCGTGAGCCCGGTTTTTCCCTGATACTCGGAGCGATGTTCGACGTACCAGTCGTAGTTTCGCGCGAGCGCCATACGATTGGAGAATTTTGGATCGAATCCCAACTGCCGTTCGATTCGCTCGATCGACACAAAACTTTCCAGCGCCGCCGTATCATAAATCCATTGGTACAGCGGCGACAGATGCAACGCCTGGAGCACCTTGAGCACGCCGATCACCGGTGTGACGGGTAGTCCGATGACGTGCTTCCCGTGTCCGGCCCGATCGAGCACCGATTGGAAATTGTCGCGCATGCTGCCGAACACCTTTGCGCCCACGTTGAAGGTGTCATTGACCAGTTCCGCGTCCCGCAGGATGCACAGTAAAATGGCATCGCATAAATCCGCGACATCCAGGAGTTGATATCGGTTATTTCCCGAACCCAGCACCGGAAAATTCCTTCCCGAGTAGGCCCAGTCGTACAACAGTTCAAAAACGCCGAGCCGCTCGGGGCCGACAAAGCTCTTGGGACGAAGAATGGGGATGCAAAGCCCTCGCGCTCTCGCTTCGAGGCATAACGCTTCCGCGCTGATTTTTGCTTCGCCATACGGTCCAACACCCTGCAATCGGTCTTGCTCGTAGACCGGATGATGATCGGGGATGCCGTACACGGACGTCGACGAGATGAAGATGAAGCGCCGGACCCTATCGCGCGCCGCGATCTCGAGCAGCATTTGAGTGCCCCCGACATCGGTGGATTGGATCTCCGCCTTGCTCGCCAGCGGCAGAGCCGCCGCGCAATGCACGACGACGTCGACTCCGGCCATCGCGCGCTCGACCGCGCTCCTGTCGCGAATGTCCGCCTGCATGACGTCCACCGTATTTCGGTCCGGATAATCGAAGGGCGCGATATCCATCGACCTGACGCCATATCCATGCGCCAGTAGGTGGCGGCATAGATTAATGCCGAGAAACCCCGCGCCACCGGTAATGAGGACTAGTGGCTGCGGCATGAACGGTACACGCTACTCATCACTCGTAACGTAGCCGCCATTGGCGTGCAACGGTATGCGCGGAAGTATCGCCGCAATACGGGTTTATCCCTGCCGGGACCGCGCGCCGCCGGGCCTTGCGCGGTGGCGTCAGCCGCGCATGCCTAGGGGAATCTAGGTCGCAGTGTCGGCACGATGGCGGCGATCGTCGCTTGCGCCTGCGTATTCAAATTCTTGATTAATCCGAGCACGTCGGATACAACCCCCTCTTTGCTGAGGGCTCCCGCCAAACGACTATCCTGCATGATCTCAAAGATCGATCTCGGCTTGCCGTCGATAAAGACTTGCGTACTGATCAGCCGCGCGCCATGGCTGTAGTCCGCATAGCGCCAGCCGTGAACCGTACTCAAGGATTGAATGGGCTTGCCGTCGGCCGTATGCCAACCATATATGGCGACGCGATCGAGATGGTCTCGTAATCGATTTGTCAGCACCAAATCTTTTTTGTCACCGGCGCTCAATGCCCCCAATGAAACGCCGAGCGCCGCGCGTTGGGCCGCAATCAGATCATTGTGACGCAAGGAATAATCGGTTGAGCGCATCTCGTTACCGGCCGGCAACGGTTGCGGAACGAAATGCACCGCTGCTTGAGCATAAATGGCATCAACCAGTTGCGTGGTGGGCAAGGTAAAACCATATTCCGATGCCGTTGCCAGTGCCGTCGCAAGGCGCATCGGAATCATGAGAAAGTCATCGTCCGAGCCAATAGCGAGATAATCGGGAGCTGCGCAAACGATGATGTCGACTAGCTTTCCATCCAAGAGCGGCGACTGGAGTCGGATCGGTACGAGCTGGCGCAGGAAATTGGGGATGTTGCCTGCGCGCAATTCGCGCCGAATTTGCGTTTCACGTTCCTCGTCGGAAAGTCCACGGATTTGTTCGGCAAATGCTTGCCCGCCGGGCGCATCCTCGGCGCGCGCCGGTATCCCTTGCGTCAACGAATCGCCGCACGGGCCCCGCGGCGCAGCCGCGAGCGCGGTGTTCCCGCCGCCGATTGCGACGGCGATTACGACGGCGATTGCCGCGATCCACAATTTGGTCCGATTGAGCATTGCGTTCCCAAGTGTATATCTAAAGAATATGAGCGCCGCAACATACCCTGCCCCAAAATCGGGGTCCATTTTGCTTTATGGGGTCGGAAATTAGCTTTTTCAAGCCGCGCACGCGATTTATGGCTCCTTAAAAACGGTCAAAATGCAGCCCGCATGCCCTAAATCCCGCTTCCTCGATATCGGATCGCTCCGATGAAAATACTTGTTGCAGCGATTCTCGTGCTGGGCATCTCGAGCCCACTTTTGGCTCAAACGACGGCGCAGGTATTCACGACCCCAAAAGGAGCGTTTCAATTCAACTACGATTCGCCGTTAGTGCGCTGCGCGAGGGTGCCCACTAGCGCGGAAGGCGGCAATGAATGGATTCCATTTCCTTCTTGCCAGAATGGTGTTTGCGAGGACCAGGCTTTGCCCTCGGCGAGCACGGCCGCGTGTGTCGCTTACCCTCACGACGAATTCTCCAAAAAAGTGGCGTTTGGTGCCGCTGCGTTTTTCGTCGCCGAAGTGGAAAGCGGCTCGACCGCACCAGTCTGTCTTCAAGCGGATCCTGCCTGGGAGACCGAAAGCAGCGCGAACTCGACGCTCGCCGATGAGCCGTCGGCACAATTTCGCACCGTGGACCATTGGATGATGCATGCTCGCGATTCCGTCATTTATCGTGTGTTCCATCAAGGCAAGTGTTACGAAATCGGGATTCAGCGAGTCCAGGTCAACACGACGGCCTACGACCCCGGAACTTTCGAGGAATTTACGGCGCGAGACGACGCAAGGGTTGAGCATCGCCTGGGCCAAGTACTGCGGTCGTTCCGTTTTCTGAACTAGCGCGATCGCAGATCGCGTGAGAGAAATCCTACGCAAGGCAGAGAGGCCCGCCGACGGCGCGACATGGGCACCCTCGGCACAATGCCGATTCGGAGCATCGACCCAATTTCCTGCGGAGGTCCTGTCATGACTATGGCGAGCGATACTGTATACACCCCGAAAAGAGACTTGCATATCGGGGGCTTAGGCGCGAAATCGGCTGCGGATCCGTCAATTTGGGCCGACGAGGTCTTTTATGATGCCAGCACCCTCGCGCAGAGGGCGCGCGAGGCCGTAGGTAGGGCCGACGAGTTCGTTCGTGCGCGGCCCTGGCATGCGATCGGTATCGCCGCGCTGCTGAGTTTGGCCGCCGGTTTGCTGATCGCTCGGAGGATCTGAGCCATGCGCATCGAACGCGTGCTGACGGTGTCGGGTCGCGAACTACCACCGGATCGCGAACGACCGGATCAGAATCCGTACCAGAATCAAACTCCACGTGATCTGCCGGATCCCGTGCCGCAGGCCGCGGCTTGGCAACGTGCGCTGCGTGTCGTGCGCGGCCGGCTGAATTGAAATGCGGAGGCGCAGGTGAATGAGCTTCTTGAATCGAAACGAGATTTTTCTAATCGGCGCGATTGGCGCAGCCATTTACGTGCTGCACAAGACGCGCAGACCCCCGCGCGATGCGTGGGCGCGTACCGAACAGAACAAGGCGACGGCTCAATGGGACAGCGACGGGGGTTCGCAGCCGACGGAGGGCCGCCGATCCACAATTTGATGCTGAAGCGCTCCTGACTCGCGCGATTCCGTGGGTCCGGTCAGTGCAGCTTTTTTTGGTCGTGGCGTTGTATTGACTTCAGCGCAGCGCGGACGGATCCGCGGCAGCGACTTGGGCGATGCGTTTGAGTTCAAAATCGCGTCTGGCGCGCCTTAGCCCGAGCGTGAACCTTATCGAAAGCCAAATTGACAGGGCGCCAATCAGACCCATGAAAGCGGAAATAAACCAGCCGGATTGACCCCGGTCGACGGCCGCGCTCTCCGCCGGCGCTTCAGCGATGTAGAGCACACGCACCTCTTCCCCCACGTGATGATCGCGTGGGCCGCCGCACGCACTGTCCTTGAACTGCACGACAGTGCCGCTGGTGGTCGTGAATCGAACCAAGGGGCAGTAAGCAGATCCCCGGCGCATCTCGATCTTCAGCAGATCGACGACCGTGCCGGTCGCACTCGAGCCACTGAGGTCCAGGCGTCGCAACGCCGTGATGTCCGATAGGCTGATGGCGACCAGAACGATGCCCAAAATGAGCGGGATCAGCGCGAAATATCCAATGCTTGCCGACGGAGGTTTTTTTTGAGGATCGCCGATCATGATCGTCCCCCCCCAGAACCTAGGTTGACGCCGCCATCTCGTAATGCACGCCCGGATCGCTTGGCAGTCTAGGCTACGCGTTCAACTGTTCCAAGCCCCGCCCGTTCGTGGCCGGGCCAAATATTCCGATCACCGCGATACCCACGCACATCGCGCCGCCGATGAATATGGCGACGGCCGGCACTCCGCCGGTGGCGAGCAGTTCCCCGATGATGAGTCCTGCGAACGCCGCCGCGAGACGGCTCCAGGAATAGACGAAACCGACGGCGCGCGAGCGAATACGGGTCGGAAACAGCTCTGCTTGATAGCCATGATAGGCGTAGGACATGACGTTCGCCGCAAGCGTAAAGCCGATGCCGATCACGATGAGCAGCAGCGGTGAATTTGCGTAAGCAAATGCGGTCATGAAGACCCCCATGCACGCAAGTCCGGCGATGATCTGCAATTTTCGCTCGATCGCATCCGCAAACAGGCTGCCGAGCAGCGGACCGAAAGGCTGCGCGATCGCGATGATGAACGCGTACTCGAGTCCATGAGTAATGCTGATGCCGCGCGCGATGAGCAGCGTGGGAACCCATGAGTTAAAGCCATAGAAGCCGATGACTTGGGCCGCGTTGAAGACCGACAGCATGATGGTACGGCCGCGATACTTGGGTGCAAAGATATCGGCGAGCTTGGGCGCCCCGCCGGGTTCGAGCGGCGCGGCCTGCGGCACCGGCAGGGAACCCCCATTCTCCATTTCGACTTTGCGCTCGATCGCGCCGACGATTGCATCGGCCTCTTCGATGCGGCCCTGCGAGGCAAGCCAGCGCGGACTCTCCGGTATGCCGGCGCGCAGCGCCCACACGACGATTGCGCCCGCCGAGCCGAACAGCACGACCCATCGCCACCCATCGAGTCCGAACGGCCGCAGCGGGACCAACAGCCATGCCAGCAGGGCTACCACGGGCACGATGCCGAACGAGATGCATTGATTGACGCAAAACGCGCGTCCCCGCTGCGCACGCGGCGTGATCTCGACGATGTAGGTGTCTATGGTGACCAGTTGCACGCCGAAACCGACTCCCGCAAGCAATCGCCAGAAGTTCAACCACTGTCCCGACGTTTGAAACGCCATGATCGCCGTGCAGCTCACGTACCAAAGCAACGACCAGGTGAACACCGGCTTGCGGCCGTAGCGATCCGCCGCCTGGCCAAGCGCTACCACGCCGATCCACAGACCGGCAAACGTCGAAAACACGAATGTGCCGACGCCGGCGACCTCGATGAATTGCAGCGACGCGAAAATTCCCAGCGAATCCGGTGTAAACAAGCCCGATTGCATCATGCCGGGAGCCACATAGGCGGTAAAAAACAAATCATAAAACTCGAACACCGCGCCAAGTGAGATCAGAACGACGATCGTCCAAACGGCGCGTGATGCGGGCAAACGGTCGAGGCGCGCGGCGATCTGCGCCGGTGTCAGCGCGGTCGACTTATCGAGCAATTTCCGTCCAAGCCCGCACGTGCTGCCGCGCATGACCGAGTCCTTCGATGGACAGGTCGAGGACATCGCCCGGCTGTAGGTAGGTCGGCGGTTTCTGGCCGAGGCCGACGCCCGGCGGCGTTCCGGTTGCGATGAGATCGCCTGGAAGCAGCGTCATGAACTCGCTGATGTAGCTGACGAGATGGGCGACGCCGAAGATCATCGTGCGCGTATTGCCCGTTTGGCGGCGCCGGCCATTGACGTCCAAGTGCATATCGAGAGACTGTAAATCGGGGATCTCGTCGCCGGTCACTAGCCAGGGGCCCATGGGGCAAAACGTGTCGCAGCTCTTGCCTTTGGTCCACTGGCCCCAGCGCTCGGTCTGAAAGTGGCGCTCCGAGACATCGTTGACTATGCAATAGCCGGCGACGTATTGCAGCGCGCGTTCCTTCGGGACGTATTGAGCTTTAGTGCCGATAACGACGCCAAGCTCGACTTCCCAGTCGGTATGCGTCGATCCGCGCGGCAGGATGATGTCGTCGTTGGGACCGGTGATCGCCGTAGTCGCCTTCTGAAACAGGATTGGTTCGCCGGGGATCTTTGCATTGGTCTCAGCGGCGTGGTCGGCGTAATTGAGACCGACGCATACGATCTTCGAGATGCCCGTCACGCATGGACCCAATCGCGGCGTGCCGTCCGCTCGCGGCAAGGTCTCGGTGCGCAAAGCCGCCAGGCGCGCGAGACCTGCAGGTGAAATGCCGGTACCATCGATATCCTTGAGGTGTCCCGACAAATCGCGGATGTTGCCCTCGGCATCGAGCAACCCCGGTCTTTCCTGGCCCGCGGGCCCGAATCGCAATAGCTTCATGGATTCATCCTTTGCGTATGGATCGTTTTGCGCGCCTGGGCCCACGCATCGTCACGGCGTCAGCCGATGCCAAGGAACGGCGCGCCCAAGCGGCACATTCCTCCGGGTCCTCGAGAATGTCCGCCGGCAACTCATAGTAGGCCATGCTGACTTGCGGCTTGTCCGGGTAGGGTCGGAACGAATCCATGCCCCGGGATTCGAAGTCAACGCGGTTGTCGGCCCCGGCCTTGAAATACAGCACGTCGCCGGCGATCAATCCAAAAATTACACCGTTGCAATACAATCCAGCGCCGCCGAACATGCGGCGGTGGGTGACGCCCGGAAGAGCGGATAGCTGTTCCAGGACATAATTCAGATAATCGGCGGACACGCCCATGGTGCGCAGCATAAACGATTGCGCCGCCGCCGCCACGGCCGGGGCGCCGGCTCAGCGCAGGGTGCTCAGGCCGGTCGGCGCGCGTACCAGCCAAAACTCAAAATGGTCGCGTAGCAGACCGCCGGAACCACGAGCGCAAATTTGAGGCTCGTGAGATCCGCGAATCGGCCGGTGATCAGCGGCACGATCGCTCCCCCGACAATCGCCATGCAAATGATCCCCGAACCCTCGGCGGTCCGGTCACCGAGCTTTTCGGACGCCAGCGAGAAAATCGTCGGAAACATGATCGAATTGCAGAGGCCGACCGCGAGCAGCGCATACCCCGACACCAACCCCAGGCTGTTCGCGGATATCAATAGCAGCAAGATCGCCGCCGCCGTGACGCAGGCCAGCACTTTGCCCGGGGAGTAGACACGCAGGAAGTAGGTACCGATGAACCGGCCGACCATCGCACCCCCCCAGTAATAGGGCACGTGCTTGCCGGCGTCCTCCGCGGCGACCCCAAGCACGCTCGCCTGCATCAAATAATTGACCATCAGGGAGCCGATCGCGACTTCCGCGCCGACATAGAGAAAGATGCAGAGTGCGCCAAAACCGAAGCGCGGGCGCCCGAGCAAGGCGAAAGCCGCGGCGAAGCTGCCCGGCTCTCCCGGCGCCTCGACCAGGCGCTTGCGCTCGAACCAGACGACGGCGGCCACGATCGCCAAGGCCGCGGCGAGACCCAGATAGGTGTGCTCGACGACGCGCGTTTCCACACCGCGGAACGCGTCGAGCGCGGTGCCCGTAAGCTTGGCGGGATCCACGGTCGCGAGCGAACCCAAAATCAAGATCGATCCGACATATGGAAAAATCGTCGTGCCCAGCGAATTGAACGCTTGCGCGAACGTGAGGCGGCTGTGCGCGGTGGCAGGATTACCGAGCATCGAGATCAGCGGATTCGCGACCACCTGCACCGTCGTGATTCCCGCCGCCAGCACGAACAGCGCGAGCAGGAACATGCCGAACAAGCCGGATGCGGACGCCGGCACGAAGAGCAGGCAGCCGAGTGTCATCGTGACGAGGCCGAGCACGGCCGTGCGCATGTAGCCGAAGCGTTTGACGACCTCGGCGGCCGGCAGCGAGATGATGAAATACGCGGCGAAAAACGCCGACTGCACCAGCATGGCCTCGGCATAGCTCAGCGTGAATAGTGCCTTGAGCTTCGGGATCACGACGTCGTTGAGGCTCGTGATGCCGCCGAAGATGAAGAACAATGCGAATACGAAAATTCGCAAATCATTGCCGCCGGCCGACTGCGTCGGCTCGGACTTTCCAGTCATTAGAGCCATAATTCTTCCGCCCACCCCGTTGGACAAAGTCATTTATAATTACGTGATGCAGACTTCGGCCGGTCGGAATCATACAGGAAGCACGCGATGAGTCGGACGATCTCCTTCGGCAATGTCGGGGTCACTGCCCAGCTACACGCCTTCGTGACCCAGGAGGCTATGCCGGGCACGGGCATCGTCGAGGCGGATTTCTGGCATGGCCTCGCCGCCCTCGTGCGTCGAATGGCACCGCTCAATCATGCGCTGCTGCAGCGTCGTGACGAGCTGCAGGCGCAAATCGATGCCTGGCATCGGGCGCATCCGGGACCCGGATTTGACGCGCCGAGCTATCGCGCGCATCTGCGCGACATCGGCTACACCCAGCCGCAACCGGCGCCGTTCGCGATCGACACGGCCGGCGTCGATCCGGAGATTGCACATATTGCGGGCCCGCAGCTGGTTGTCCCGGTCAACAATGCGCGCTATGCGCTCAACGCTGCCAACGCACGGTGGGGCAGCTTGTACGACGCTCTGTATGGCACCGATGTGATCGCCGCGGAAGGCGCGGAAGCAAAAAGCGATGAATACAACCCGAGGCGCGGCGCGCTGGTCATCGCCTACGTACGCAACTTCCTCGATGATTATTTTCCGTTGCGCGAGGGGTCGCATCGTGATGCGCTCGGCTACCGGCTCGGCGCACGCGGTCTCGAGGTCCTGCTGCCACGCGCCTCGACCTCGAGTTTGCGCTCCGACGATGCATTGGTCGGCTATCGAGGCGAGCCCGATGCGCCGTCGACGCTGCTGCTGGTCCACCACGGGCTACATGTTGAAATTCACATCGACCGCACGCACGCGATCGGCCGCAGCGATGCAGCCGGCATCAGCGACGTCGTAATCGAGTCGGCGATGACCACGATCGAAGATTTCGAGGACTCGGTGGCCGCTGTCGACGTCGAGGAAAAAGTCGCGGTCTACCGCAACTGGCTCGGACTGATGACCGGCACGCTGACGGCCGCCTTCGACAAGGGCGGGCGGCAATTCCTGCGGCGCCTGAATCCCGATCGGCGCTACCGCTCACTCTCCGGCCGCGAGGTAATTCTCCCTGGACGCAGTCTGCTGCTCGCCCGCAACGTCGGCTCCCACATGCTCTCCGATGCGATCACGCTCGACGGACAGCCGATCCCCGAAACGGTGATCGACGCGGCAATCACCGCGCTGATCGCGCTGCACGACCTGCGCGCAACCGGGGAACTGCGCAACTCGCGCAGCGGCTCGGTGTACATCGTCAAGCCGAAGATGCACGGCGCCGAAGAAGTGGCGTTGGCCGATCGCCTGTTCGGCGAAGTCGAGGATTTGCTGGGCCTCGCCCGCTACACCTTGAAGATGGGCATCATGGACGAGGAGCGCCGTACGACCGTCAATCTGGCTGAATGCATCCATGCGGCACGGCACCGCGTCGTATTCATCAACACCGGCTTTCTCGATCGCACCGGCGACGAGATACATACGTCGATGGACGCGGGTGTGATGCCGCGCAAGGCCGATCTGAAGAAGGCGGCTTGGCTCGATGCCTATGAACGGCAAAACGTCGATATCGGCCTTGCCTGCGGTCTGCGCGGCCGCGCTCAAATAGGCAAAGGCATGTGGGCGATGCCGGACCTCATGGCAGAGATGGTCAGGACCAAGATCGCACACCCCAGGGCCGGGGCGAACACCGCTTGGGTGCCCTCGCCGACGGCCGCGACGCTGCATGCGCTGCATTATCACGCCGTGAACGTCGCCGAGGTTCAGGCCACGCTCGTAACCCGTGAGCGCGCTTCGCTCGACGATATTTTGACGCCCTCATTGGTGCGGACGATCGCCTGGAACTCGACCGAGATCGAAACGGAACTCAATAATAACGTGCAAAGCATCCTGGGTTACGTCGTGCGTTGGATCGACTTCGGAATCGGCTGCTCGAAGGTTCCGGATTTTTACAACGTGGCGTTGATGGAAGATCGCGCCACCTTGCGCATTTCCAGTCAGCACGTCGCCAATTGGCTGCATCACGGAATTTGCAGCACCGCGCAAGTCATGGATGCATTGCGGCGGATGGCGCGAGTCGTCGACGAACAGAACCGCGGTGATCCCGCCTACCATCCGATGAGCGGCGAACTCGACGACAACATCGCATTTCGCGCGGCTTGCGATTTGATCTTCGAGGGCCGCATTCAAGCCAACGGCTACACCGAGCGGATCCTGCATGAGCGCCGCAAACAGCGCAAAGCCGCTCGAGCGATCCCTCGCACTTGACTGCGAGGCGTCAGGCAGATCGAACAGGATCCCGGTTGCGTAGAGTCCCGTGTAGCGCCAATGCGATGCTGCCGAGCAATGCCAAGTAGCCGCCCGGCCCAATCGAAATTCTTTGCACGACCAATCCTCCGCCCCTGTGGATCACGTCGTTTGCGAGCCGCATCAAGTCCTTGGTGATGACATCGGCATTGGCGGGCTCGGGGAACAAGGCACTCGACGCCTTGTAATATACAATTCCGCCGGCCACGAGCAGCAATATCAGGGGTGCCCAGTGAGCAACCCAGACTCCACGTTTCGATGTCCACTGCGGCAGCAGCGGCGCCAGCAAGCAGAGCAAGCATAAGGCCCCGAATATTAGGTTCAGCGGCGAGCTGTCGCCGACTCCGAAGAGACTCGCCGGATTGTCGATCACGCTCGCGATTTCGAAGAACCGCAGGCCATGGCGGACAGGTCCCAGAGTCAAGACTAGGGTATCGGTGAAAAACCAACCGATCAGCACGACGAGCATGGATAACATCGCGAACATACCGAGCTGGCCCACGGCGAGCGCGAGTCTCCCGAGCGCCGTCGGCCGCGCCTCTATCGCTTGTATCATTGCCCCACCGTCATTATTGTTTGCAGCCCTAAGCCTAGCGCCAACGCGATGATTTTGGCAGCAAATTTTCGCCATGTTAAGCTCGCGACGCCGAGTTTTTAGGAGAACTCCGATGTACCACGCGCGGCGATTAACCCCATTCTTGATCCCGGTCCTAGTAGCCGCCGGCTGCGCGACGATGGATCAGAAATTCGGTAACGACGATTGGTACCAGAAAACCCAAGCCGCCTCCGCAAAAGCCGCCGACGCCACGGCGGCCGCGGCCTCGAAAGCCGCGGAGGAAGCCAAGGCCGTGGCAGCGGCGGCCTACATCCGCATGCAAAAATATCTGGCGGAACAGGATCTTCTCAAGACTTTTCACGATGCGGGCGAACACGGCGAAAGCGCCGTGTTGGCCGTTTTGCACAAGTCCGGGATCTCCAAGACGCCGGCGACGGCGAAATCGGGCGGCAAGGGCGCACCGGCCCCCGGCGCAACGGCCGGACCGCCGCAATCGCCGCCGCCGCTGCCGACGCTGCCCGAACAATATTCCGGATCCCTACGCTGGCCGCTCGATGCGGGCATCGTCAGTTCGGAGTTCGGCGAGCGCTGGGGGAAGATGCACAAAGGCCTCGACATTGCGGCCGACGTCGGCGAACCCGTTTATGCGATCGCCGACGGCGAAGTCATCTACGCCGGCAGCGGACTGCGCGGCTATGGCAACGTCGTGATACTGCGGCACGATCGGAAAACGAGTTCGCTTTATGCACACAATAGCGAACTCAAGGTCAAACAGGGCGACGAGATAAAGCAAGGAACCGTCATCGCGCTGCTCGGCAGCACCGGCCACTCGACCGGACCTCATGTGCACTTCGAGATACGCGAAGGCGATGCGGCCGTGAGTCCGCGTGATCGCCTGCCGAAATCCAAGTTGGCCCTCGCCATGCCCGCACCCGGCGCGTACGAATAAGTTTATCTGCGCGTCCGCCTCTAGGTCCGGTCGAACAAGCGTTCCAATTCGCGCGGCTGACAACGCCAATATTGTTTGGGTGCCCAGACCTGCGCACCGAGCGCCGCGGCCGCATGCCATGGCCAGCGCGGATCGTAGAGCATGCCGCGCGCCAGCGCGATCGCGTCCGCCTGCCCGTTCGCGAGAATCGATTCGGCTTGCGCCGGCCGCGTGATCAGGCCCACCGCGATCGTCGGGATTCCGACCTCGGCCTTGATCCGCTGCGCGAATGGCACCTGGTAATTGGGCGCCAGCGGGATCGCCTGTGAAGGCGAGATGCCACCGCTCGACACATGGATCGCGGCGCAGCCGCGCGCCTCCAAGGCCCTCGAGAACACCACAGCCTCGTCGATGTCCCACCCATTCGCCATCCAGTCGCTGGCCGAAATACGCATCCACACCGGCGAGCGAGGCGTGAACGCCGAGCGGACCGCATCGAACACTTCGAGCGGGAATCGCATGCGATTCTCGAGGCTGCCGCCATACTCGTCGTCGCGCCGGTTCGCGATCGGCGAGAGGAATTCATGCAGCAGATACCCGTGCGCCCCATGCAGTTCGATTCCATCCAAGCCCAATCGGCCGGCGCGGCGCGCGGCCGCCGCAAACTGCTCGCGCACCCGCGCAAGCCCCGCGCGGTCAAGCGCGAGCGGCGCATCGTCGCCGGGAGTTTGCGGCACGGCGGACGGCGCAACGCCGGTCCACCCGCCGGGCTCGTTCGCGCGAATTTGGCCGCCTCCCTTCCACGGGGATTGCGTCGAGGCCTTGCGCCCCGCGTGCGCGAGCTGCACGGCGACGCGCATCGGGGTATACGCGCGGATGCCATTCAGCACGCGTGCAAGTGCTGCCTCGTTCGCGTCGCTGTATAAGCCGAGATCATCGGGTGAGATGCGTGCATCGGCGGCAACCGCGGTTGCCTCGGTGATCAGCAACCCGGCACCGGACAAAGCCAATTGGCCCAAATGAATCAGATGCCAATCGGTTGCGGAGCCCTCTTGGGCCGAATACTGGCACATCGGCGCAATAACGATTCGATTGGGCAGGTCCAGCTCGCCGATTTTCATCGGCGTAAACAATCGACTCATGAGTAACTCTCGGCGGGTGGCGGGCTGCGGTGCCCTTGTTGACGCAATATTGTAGGTGATCGGCGCCGCGAACGCCCCCGCCGCGTGAGGATCCGCGATCAACCTATGCCGCGACATCGGTCTCCCGTGTTTTTATCGCGCCGTGTATCCTTAGCGATTCCCGTGCCGCACACGCACCAGATCGAAGTACCATGAACCCAGCTGATTTATTGATTCCCTCGCTGCGATCCGCGTTCCGATCCGGCCGATTGACCGGGAACGGCCGGATCCCACAACTGCCGGAACGTGCAGACCAGGCTCAAGAGCGCCACGTTTGGATTGCGCGCCTCAGCCGTGCGCAAGTCATGCGCCATGTCGAGGCGCTCGCGGACGCATCGGAGGCGGTATCCCGATGAACACGCCTCGCGCCAGCGGATTCGGCATCGCCGAGCTGCCCAGAATCATCCGCGGCAGCGGCAGCTATCTCTACGATGCGGCGGGCAAGCGCTATATCGATGGCTCCGGCGGACCCGCGGTATTCAGCCTCGGCCATGCGCATCCCGAGGTGAACGCCGCGATCATGCGCCAACTCAATGACATTGCGTACGGATACCGTTATCTATTCACGAGTTCCGCACTCGAGGATTTGAACGCCAAAGTGCTCAAGGTCTGCGGCGGTTACAAAGACATCATTTACAGCAGCAGCGGATCGGAGGCGGTTGAATCGGCGCTGAAGATCGCCCTGCAACATTTCACGGCGCGCGGGCTACCGCGCAAGCGCCATTTCATTGCTCGCGATCGATCCTGGCACGGCAACACCTTGGGCGCACTGTCGGTCTCGGGGTTCATCGACCGTCGCCGCTCGTTCGAGGGAAGCCTGCTCGACGTCTCGTTCGTCTCCGCCGCCAATCGCTATCGGCTGCCGCCGGGCGTATCCGCGGACGCACTCCCGAGGCATCTTGCGGCGGAACTCGAGCGCACGATACTCGCTCGCGGGCCGGAGACGGTCGCCGCATTCATCTTCGAGCCGATTGTCGGAGCCGCGGGCGGCGTCGTGCCGGCGCCGGAGGGCTATGCGAGTGCGATTCAGGCCGTGTGTCGCAAGCACGATGTCTTGCTGATCGCCGACGAAGTCATGTGCGGATCGGGTCGCAGCGGGACCTGGCGCACGCTCGAACACGACGGCATAGTCGCCGACATCATGACGATCGCGAAGGGTCTGGCCGGCGGCTACATCCCACTCGGCGCCACGTTGTGCACCGCCAAGGTCTCCGCGCCCATCTTCAGCGAACACGGTGCATTCCAGACCGGACAGACGTTTACGGGCCACACGGCGGCCTGTGCAGCCGGACTTGCGGTTCAGCAAATCATCGAACGTGACGGACTGCTCGAGCGGGTTCGAACAACAGGGAGCGCCTTCCAGAGCGCCATTCGCGGCGCGCTGTCCCGCTTCGACGAAGTCGGCGACGTCCGCGGCCGCGGATTTTTCATCGGCATCGAGTTCGTGCGCGATCGCAAGACCCAGATGCCGTTCGCGCGCGATCGCGCACTGAGCTTTGACATCGGCCGTCGGGCATTTGCGGACGGATTGATCTGCTACCCATGCTCGGGTAACGTCGACGGGGCCAGCGGCGATACCATCATCATCGCCCCGCCCTACAACGCGAGTGATTTGGAACTCGAGGAAATCTTGAACAAGCTGACCGCGGCCGTGGAGTCGGCATTGAGGAGCGCGGCATGAGCGATCCCATCGTTCGTTTTGAAGAGATCGCAGAAATCAAGGCGCAGCGCTCGCAGCGCGCCGAGACCTATTTCGAATTTCTGCGTGTTCCCGCAATGAGCGCCGGCATCTATGTGCTCGCCGCGGGCAGCCTGGACCGCCAATCGCCGCACCACCAGGATGAGCTGTATTACGTGCTGCGAGGCAAGGCCCGGCTGCGCGCCGCAACCGAAGATCGCTCGGTCCGGGAGGGCAGCCTGATCTTCGTCGCCGCCGAGGTCGAACATCAGTTCTACGACATAGAAGAAGAACTAACCGTGCTGGTGCTGTTTGCGCCGGCGGAACTGGAGTGAACTTGCGCCTATGGCGTCGCGGCGGGCACTGCGGCTGCGACGGACAGGTGTTCGCCTAGAAAGCGCTCGATCTCCTGCAACAGCGTCACCCGATCCTTTTCCTCGCTAAGCGAATGGTCGGCGTCGGTGAGCTCGACGAAGCGATGCACCTTCCCGGCGCGCGTCAATGCCGAATCCATCTCCTCGGATTGCTCGACCGGTGCTTGTGCGTCCATGGTCCCATGTACCATCAGCACCGGCACGCGGAATTCCGCAGTCGCTGATGCCGGCAATGTCGACGGAGCAGCGAAACAAATCCGCATTGCTTTGTGCGCCGAGCAGCGCGACGTAGCCGCCGAAACTCCAACCCACGATACAGATGCGCGTGGGATCGGCGATCCCCTGCTGGACGGCCCGGCGCGCGCCGTCGACGACATCATCGTAGGTCAAGCCGCCCCAGGTATCGCGCGCGATCGGACCGCCGTGCGGCATCACGATCAACGGCAAATTCGTCGCGTTCGGGCTAGGCGGGGCCCAGCGACAGCGCCATATGCGTCGCGGTGTCGAGCACCATGAAACTCGCGGACTCGATGTCGCCGTACGAACGGATGACGTAGATTTTTTCGTCGCGCGTCGAGCTCGCAATCGTGCTGAATTTTCCGGGATTCGCTTTCTGAATCGACGCCATCAGCGCCTTGGCGCCGCATGGTTCGCGGCCGCGGCACACAGCGTCATTGCGATCATCAATCCGGCGCTCTTGTTCAGGATCCGCCTCCCTGCATGCTTCGACTCTGAATTCCGCGCACCCGGATGGGCGCGCGATGACGGCAGCGCGCGGCAACGTCGACGCGCCGCGACGGCGGCATTTCAACTCGAAATAGCGACGTAAGTCCAGGTTCCCCGGCGTCGACTGGACGCCAGGACCGCGACCCTGTACTATCATCGGCTAGCTAATTAGGTCGGTACTCGGTCAGTACCACCTCCTGCTCGCGGTCCGTCCTTGACGCACTTCGTTTGATACTCCCCCTCGCTGCTGACCGCTGCAGAGCCAAAAACGCCCTGTCGTGCGAGTCCAAATCTAAGTTTAAGGATTTTTTATGTCATTTTCCGATCTCGGGCTATTGCCCGAATTGCTGCGTGCTGTTGCCGATAAGGGCTACGACACCGCGTCTCCGATTCAATTGCAAGCCATTCCCGCCGTCTTATCCGGCCGTGACGTGTTGGCCGGTGCGCAAACCGGCACGGGCAAAACCGCAGGTTTCGTGTTGCCGATTCTGCAGCGGCTGAACGCCGATTCGAATCACGGCACGAGCCGATCGCCGCGTGCTCTGGTGCTGACGCCGACCCGTGAATTGGCCGCTCAGGTAGCCGAGAGCGCGCGCAGCTACGGCAAGTATTTGCAATTGCGCACCTTCCAGGTATTCGGCGGAGTCAGCATCAATCCGCAGATCAGCGCCTTGCGAAGCGGCTGCGATATTTTGGTTGCGACTCCCGGTCGCCTTCTCGATCTCGCGCAGCAACGCGCGGTCGATCTGTCGAAGGTCCAGGTACTCGTGCTCGACGAGGCCGATCGCATGCTCGACATGGGCTTCATTCCGGATATTCGCCGCATCATCAAGTTATTGCCGCAACAACGTCAGAATCTGCTGTTTTCCGCCACCTACTCCGACGATATCCGTGGCCTTGCCGAGCGACTGTTGCACAATCCGCTGTCGATTCAGGTGTCGCCGCGTAACGCGGTCATCGAAATCGTCGAACAACGCGCCTATCGCGTCCAGAAAGAACAGAAGCGGCATCTGTTGATCCATTTGATCCAGGAGGGTCAATGGCATCAGGTGCTGGTGTTCACGCGCACCAAGCATGGCGCGAACCGCCTCACGCAACAGTTGGAAGGCGCCGGCATCAAAGCCTTGGCGATCCACGGCAACAAGAGCCAAGCGGCGCGCGTCAAGGCGCTCGATATGTTCAAAAAGGGCCAAATCACCGTGCTGGTCGCCACCGAGGTTGCGGCCCGCGGCCTCGACATCAAGGAGCTGCCGCACGTCGTCAACTACGAGCTGCCGAACATTCCCGAGGACTACGTGCATCGCATCGGCCGCACGGGGCGCGCCGGCGCCGGCGGCGAAGCCGTGTCGCTGGTGTCTTCGGACGAGACGGGATTCTTGCGCGACATCGAACGCGTACTGCGGCGCAGTATTCCGGTATTTCCGACGCCGACTTTCAACATCGTGGAATCGACGCCGGCACCCGCGGCGCGCCCCGCGCAAGGGCAAAGCCGCGGCGGATATCACCAGGGCGCCTCGCGCAGTTCGGGCGGCAGCACGGAGCGGCGTGATTCACGCCGCCCGTCGGCTCACTCATCGAACTCGCGTCATAGCGGTGGGCAGCAGCGCGGCCGCTCGTATTGATGGCGAAATCAGCGTGCGCGCGACGGCGCGCGCACGCTTTTCCTCATAGGGTCGCGACGAACTCTTTGAGGTAGGCCTCGAAGTCCGATCCCAGGCTCGAGTGCTTGAGTGCGTATTCGACGGTGGCCTGAAGGTAGCCCAGCTTGTTGCCGCAGTCATAGCGCTTGCCTTCGAACTCGAACGCGTACACGGGTTGACGCAACATCAAGCGCGCAATGCCGTCGGTCAGCTGAATCTCCCCGCCGGCGCCCGCGCCGATGTGGGCCAATTCGTCGAAAATCGACGCCGACAGCAAATAGCGCCCGACCACGGCCAAATTCGACGGCGCGGCAGCGGGCTTCGGCTTCTCGACGATGTGCGACATCTTGCCGACGCGCGCGGATACCTTGCGCTCGAGCGAGACGATGCCGTATTTATCGGTATCGTGCGACGGAACGTTCTGGACACCGAGCACGCTGCCGCCATGCGCGTGAAACACGTCCACCATTTGCTTGAGGCAGGGCACGGACGCGTCGATCAAGTCGTCGGCGAGGTGCACCATGAACGGCGCATCGCCGACGACCGGGCGCGCACACAATACCGCGTGACCCAGACCCAAGGGTGCCGGCTGGCGAATGTACACGCAGGTGGCCCAACTCGGCAGGATGCCGCGCAGGGCGTCGAGCAACTCGAGCTTGCCCTGCGCCTGCAGCATGGTCTCGAGTTCCACGTTGGTATCGAAATGGTCCTCGATCGCGCGTTTGGAGCTGCCGGTGATGAACACGAGCGTCTCGGCGCCTGCGCTAAGCGCTTCGTCGACCGCATATTGGATCAGCGGCTTGTCGACGATCGGCAGCATCTCCTTCGGACTCGCCTTGGTCGCTGGAAGGAATCTCGTACCGCGTCCGGCGACCGGAAATACTACTGTCTTGACCGGAATTTTCGACATGGATGAATCGTCAGCCTTGGAGTGCAGTCCAAAAAATCGACGCTCAATCGCGGATCGGTTGACCTGCGCCGTCGTTGACGCGCTCGCGCAGGTCTTTGCCCGGCTTGAAATGCGGCACGTGCTTACCCGCCAGCGCTACGGCCTCGCCGGTCTTCGGATTGCGGCCTTGCCGCGGCGGACGGAAATGCAGGGAAAAACTCCCGAATCCCCGAATCTCTATGCGCTCCCCGGTCGCGAGCGCATCGCTCATGATTTCCAGCAACTGCTTGACGGCGAGCTCGACATCCTTCGCCGGCAAATGCTTTTGCTTAGCCGAAATGATCTCAATGAGTTCCGATTTCGTCATTATCGATCCGTGAGAATCACTAATCATAGTGGGCCGCGCATGCGCAGCGGGCCGCCGCTGCGCATACATTTGATTCCTCAGTCCTGACCTGAAATTTGTTCTTTGAGCAGGTCACCGAGACTCGTACCGGTCGGGGAATCCGTCCGGTAATTCTGCATGGCCTCCTGTTCCTCGTGAATGTCCTTCGCTTTGATCGATAGCGAGATGCTGCGGCCCTTGCGATCCACGCCGGTGAATTTCGCCTCGACCTCCTCGCCCACTTTCAGCAGCAGACGGGCGTCTTCGACTCGATCTCGCGACAGCTCCGAAGCCCGCAACTGACCGTCGACGCCGTTGCCGAGATCGATGATCGCGCCCTTTGCGTCCACTTCGCGCACGGTGCCGCGCACGATCGTGCCCTTGGGGTGCTCGGCGATATAGGCCGAGAACGGATCCTTGGCGAGCTGCTTGATTCCCAAACTGATGCGCTCGCGTTCCGGATCGATCGACAGGACCATCGCGTCGACCTGCTGCCCCTTTTGATAGCTGCGCACGGCCTCTTCGCCCGGCATATCCCAGGAGATATCCGACAGATGCACCAAACCGTCGATGCCGCCCGCGAGTCCGATGAAGATCCCGAAATCGGTGATCGACTTGATCTGACCGCCGACCTTGTCGCCGCGATTGTAGTTGTCCGCGAATTCCTTCCACGGATTGGCCTTGCATTGCTTCACGCCGAGGCTGATGCGACGACGCTCCTCGTCGATGTCGAGCACCATGACTTCGACTTCCTGACCGACGTGAACCACCTTGGCCGGGTTGACGTTCTTGTTGGTCCAATCCATCTCGGAGACATGCACGAGGCCTTCCACGCCCTCTTCGATTTCGACGAAGCAGCCGTAATCGGCGATGTTCGTGACCTTGCCGAACAGGCGGGTGTTCGCCGGATAACGGCGCGCGATGTTCTGCCAGGGATCGGAGCCCAACTGCTTCAATCCCAAGGAGACGCGCTGCCGTTCGCGATCGAACTTGAGGATCCGCACGTCGATCTCTTCGCCGACCTTGACGACTTCGGAGGGGTGCTTGACTCGTTTCCACGCCATATCGGTGATGTGCAACAGCCCGTCGATGCCGCCGAGGTCGACGAACGCACCGTAGTCGGTAAGATTCTTGACGACGCCTTTGACGGCTGCGCCTTCCTGCAGATTGTCGAGCAGAGCGGAACGCTCTGCGCTGTATTCTTGTTCAACCACCGCGCGGCGCGAAACCACGACGTTGTTGCGCTTTTGATCGAGCTTGATGACTTTGAATTCGAGCGGCTTGTTTTCCAGATACGACGGATCCCGGACCGGGCGCACGTCGACCAAGGAACCCGGCAGAAACGCGCGTACATTGTCGACTTCGACGGTAAAGCCGCCCTTGACTCGGCCAGTGATGATACCGATCACGATTTCCTGCTTTTCGAATGCCGTTTCCAGACGGGTCCAGGTGCGCGCGCGCTTCGCCTTCTCGCGCGATAGACGCGTCTCGCCGGAGCCGTCCTCGACGCTATCGAGAGCCACTTCGACGGTTTCGCCGACGGCTACCTCGATCTCACCTTTTTCGTTTTTGAATTGGTCCGACGGTATGACCGCTTCGGACTTCAGTCCGACGTTGACGATGACGTAGTCTTGGCCGACTTCGACGATCAAACCATTGAGGATGGTACCGGGGCGTATTCGCTGGCTGGCGATGCTCTGTTCAAACAGTTCCGCAAAACTTTCTGTCATGTTTTCTCTAGTGCGAGCCTATGCTGGCTCGATATATTCCCTCGCACGGGTCCCGTGTGCCTTAGGGGTTGACCAAAAAATACGGCATCCAATCCTTAGAAAGCCGCAACCTAAATCTTAACAATCTGACGCTCGCGGACTATTTCCAGCACGCGCTCCACCACGGCAGCGACGGGCAAGCCCGTCGTATCGAGCAGAACCGCATCGGCGCTTGCGACTAGAGGTGAAACGGCACGCGTCGTATCGCGACGGTCGCGTTCCGCTATCTCCAGCGAAAGGGCGGCAAGGTTAGCAGTAACCCCCTTTTCTTTCAACTGCTTATACCTTCTGACGGCCCGTTCTTCGGCGCTTGCGGTCAGGAAAATCTTGAGCTTCGCCGAGGGGAATACCACGGTCCCCATGTCGCGCCCGTCGGCCACCAGACCGGGCGCAACCGCAAATCGCCGTTGGCGGTCCAAGAGCGCGGCGCGCACGGCAGGCAGGGCGGCGACTTTTGAGGCGTCGTTGCCGGCCGCTTCGCTGCGTATCGCGGCCGTCACGTCCTCCCCGGCAAGCCAAATCCTCTCCTCGCTGGCCTCACTCGACCCAAAATGGATATCCAGGCCCAATGCGAGCTCGGCGAGCCGCTGGGCGTCGCCGAGGTCGATTCCCGCCTGGTGCCCGGCCAGGGCGACCAATCGATAAAGCGCACCACTATCGAGCAGCGCCCAGCCGAGGCGCCGGGCGACCGCACGAGCCACCGTTCCCTTGCCGGAACCCGAGGGGCCGTCGATCGTTATGACAAGTTCAGCGCTCATGCAGGTCGAACCCCACGCCGCGGGCCAGCGCGACGAAGCCAGGGAACGAGGTGGCCACATTGGCGACATCGCGGATGCGGATCGGCCCGGCGGCCCGCAGGCTTGCGATGCTGAAGGACATCGCGACGCGGTGGTCGCCGCAACTGTCGACCTCGCCGCCCCCAAAGGCCGCTCCGGCGCCCCTCCCGGTGATCCGCATACCGTCGGGCAGCACGGTATGTTCGACGCCGAGCGCCTGCAAGCCCGCGCTCATGGCCGCGATGCGGTCGCTCTCCTTGACGCGTAGCTCCTCGGCGCCGGTAACCAGAGTATCGCCGCTCGCGCAGCAGGCGGCGATGAACAAGACCGGAAATTCATCGATGGACAGCGGCACCAGTACCGGCGGGACCTCGATGCCGCGCAGCTGCGAGGCATGAACACGCAAATCGGCGACCGGCTCGGCGCCGCTTCGGCGGGGATCCAGCACTTCGATTTTGCCGCCCATGGCACGCAGGATCTCGAGCAAGCCGATGCGCGACGGGTTCAATCCGACATTGCGGATCAGCAGGCCATCGGCACCGGCTCCGATGAGCCCGGCAACGATAAAAAAAGCGGCCGACGAGAAATCCCCGGGAACCTGCAGATGCTGGCCCTGCAACTGCTGCGGCGGGTGCAGGCTGACGCTCAAATCCTCTACATCGACGCGCACGCCGAAACTCGCGAGCATGCGCTCGCTGTGATCGCGGCAGATCGCCGGTGAAATCACGGTCGTGACGCCGTCGGCGTAAAGGCCGGCGAGCAGGATCGCCGACTTGACTTGGGCGCTCGCGACCGGCATCCGATATTCGATGCCGCGCAAACGGCGGCCGCCCTGGATCCGGACCGGCGGCGTGCCGCCGGTGGTGCGCACGTCGGCGCCCATCTCGCGTAGCGGCTTGGCGACCCGCTCCATCGGGCGCTTCATCAAGGACGCATCGCCAATGAGCTCGGAGTCGAATGCCTGCGCGGCCAACAAGCCCGTGAACAGGCGCATCGCCGTGCCCGCATTGCCCATGTCGAGCGCGTGCTGCGCCGGGCGCAGCCCCCGCAATCCGACACCATGCACGATCACGTGGGTTGCGCTGGGCTGTTCGATCCCGACGCCGAGGGCGCGCATCGCGCCCATGCTCGCGAGACAATCCTCGCTAGGCAGAAATCCGGTCACTTCGCTGCGGCCGGTGGCGATGCCGGACAACATCAGCGACCGGTGCGAGATCGATTTATCTCCGGGCACGGCCAGATCGCCCCCGACGGCGCGCACCGGATTCGCCTCATAGGCGCTCATCAGAGCACCGCGCGCGGATAAGAGCCGAGCACCTTGAAAAGCGAGGCGCGCTTTTCGAGCGCGGCCAGCGCCTCGGCGACCGCCGGGTCGCTGACGTGCCCCTCGATGTCGATGAAGAATACATAGTCCCACTTGCGCTTGCGCGAAGGGCGCGACTCGATCCGTGTCATGTTGACCTGATGCTCCGCGAGCGGCTCCAATAGCCTGAATAAAGCGCCCGCGCCGTCGGTATCTCGCGCCGACACCAGCAGCGTGGTTTTATCGATGCCGCTGGCGCTGAACAGTTTGCGTCCTATGACGAGAAATCGCGTCGTGTTGTCGGGGCGGTCCTCGATATCACTGGCGAGCAAGTGCAGGCCGTAGATTTCGGCGGCCGCGCGGCCCGCGATTGCCGCGGTATCGCGCTCGTCGCGCGCCCGCCGAGCGCCCTCGGCGTTGCTCGATACCGGCACGCGATCCACGTCCGGCAGCTGGTCATCGAGCCAACCGCGGCACTGCGCGAGTGCCTGGGGATGCGCGCAGACGCGCTTGACGGCGGCCAGGCCGGTCATGCGCCCCATCAAATGATGGTTGATGCGCAATTCCACTTCACCGCAAATTTTCAAGCCGGAACCCAAGAACATGTCGAGCGTGTGATTGACCGTGCCTTCGCTGGAATTCTCGATCGGTACGACGCCGAAATCGGCAATGCCGCCCTCGACCTCGTGAAACACCTCGTCGATCGCCGGCAGCGGCAGCGCACGCACCGAGGCGCCGAACTGTTTGAGCACCGCAGCCTGCGTGAAGGTTCCTTCCGGCCCGAGGAATGCGACCTTCAGCGGCTCCTGCTGAGCGAGACAGGCCGACATGATTTCCCGGAACAGGCGCACGACTTCCTCGTCGCGCAGCGGGCCTTCATTGCGCTTCAAGACCTTGCGCAGCACCTGCGCTTCGCGCTCGGGTCGATAGAAGTCCACGGCCTTGCCGCCGGCCGTCTTGGAAATGCCGACGAGCTGCGCAAAGCGCGCGCGCTCGCTGAGCAAGCCCTGAATGCGCGCGTCGATGTCGTCGATGCTTTCGCGTATCGATCCCAGATCGACGCCGCTGGGCTGTGCGCCCGGTTTGGCCTGATCGGCCTTGTCGACTCGTGCCGTTTTTTTCTTCCCTTTGGCCATGGTCATCCTCGAGGATGTTTGCGCTCAAACTCGCGCATGAAGTCGACGAGCGTCTCGACGCCCGCGAGCGGCATCGAGTTGTAGAGGCTCGCGCGCATCCCGCCGACCGCACGATGACCTTTTAGATTCTTCAAGCCGGCGGCTTCGGCTTGTTCCAGGAACACGGAGTCCAAGCTCGGATCGCGCAGCGTGAAGGTCACGTTCATCGTGGATCTCGCGTCCCGGGCGACCGGATTGCGATACAGGTCGGACGCGTCGATCGCCGCATACAGCATCTCGGCCTTGCGGCGATTTCGCTCGCCCATGGCAGCTAGTCCGCCTTGCTTTTTCAGCCATTTGAAGACGAGGCCGGCCATGTACCACGCAAACGTCGGCGGCGTGTTGAGCATCGAGCCTTCGTCGGCAATCTGTTTGTAGTCGAAGACGGTCGGCGTGGCCGGCCGCGACCAACCGACCAAATCCTCGCGCACGATGACGACCACCAAACCGGACGGCGCGATGTTCTTTTGGGCGCCCGCATAGATAAGACCGAATTTCGAGACGTCGAGCGGGCGCGACAAGATATTCGAGGACATGTCGGCGACCAGCGGCACGCGTCCCGTGTCGGGCACATAGCCGAACTCGACCCCTCCGATGGTTTCATTGGGCGTGTAGTGGACGTAAGCGGCGTGATGCTCGAGCCGCAGCGCGGATTGCGGTGGAACCGTCGTGTAATTGCCGCCGGCATCGGCCGCGACGTTGACCGTGCAGTAGCGTCGCGCCTCGAGTATGGCTTTGCGCGACCAATGTCCCGTATCGATGTAATCGACGGTCGAATCCGAGCCGCTCAAATTCAAGGGCACGATGGCGAACTGCGCACTGGCGCCGCCTTGCATGAATAGCACCTTGTAGTTGGTCGGGATGGCGAGCAAATCGCGCAAATCCGCTTCGGCCTCGGCGGCGACGCGCATGAAGGCCTTGCCGCGATGACTGATCTCCATGACCGACATGCCGCTGCCGTGCCAATCGATGAATTCATCGCGCGCCTGCGCCATCACCTCGGTGGGCAGCGCCGCGGGACCCGGGGAAAAATTGAAAACAGGCATGGCGTCCCCGAGCGCTCCCTTAGGGCCGCTAGGGCTCGGAACCCGGACCATCGTCCGCGGCCTCGGCGCCGCCGACCGCGTTGCCCTCGCCGGTGCCGTTGCCCTCGCCGGTGCCGTTGCCCTCGCCGGTGCCGTTGCCCTCGCCGGTGCCGTTGCCCTCGCCGGTGGCGTTGCCCTCGCCGCCCTCGCCGCCTTCGTCGGCAGCCCCGTCCTCGACGACCAGACCGTCGATGCGTTCGAGGCCCGTCAGTTGATCGGCCTCCTCGAGGCGGATCAAGCGCACACCCTGCGTGTTGCGCCCCACGACTGAAATATCCTTAACCGGTGTGCGCACCAAAGCGCCTCCCTGGCTCATGAGCATTATTTCGTCGTCGAGGCTCACTTGCAGCGCACCGACCATGCGTCCGTTGCGGTCCGTCACCTGCAGAGCAATGACGCCCTGGCCGCCGCGGCCGTGTCGAGGAAAGTCTTCGAGCGGCGTGAGTTTGCCGTAGCCGTTTTCCGAAGCGGTCAAGATAAAGCCCTGGTCGGCCACGATGAGCGCATTGACGCGCTGATCGTCGCTGAGGCGAACGCCGCGCACTCCGGCGGCCTCGCGGCCCATCGGGCGCACTTCGTCCTCGACGAACCGAATCGACTTGCCGCCGGTCGTAAACAGCAGGATATCGCGAGTACCGTCAGTGACCGCGGCGCCGACCAGCTTGTCGCCCTCGTCGAGGGCGACTGCGATGATTCCATTGGCGCGCGGGCGCGAAAACAGCGCGAGCGGGGTCTTCTTGACGGTCCCGAAACTCGTCGCCATGAAGACGTACTTGCCTTCCTCGAATTCCTTGATCGCGAGCATCGCGCTGATGCGCTCGCCTTCCTGCAACGGCAGCAGATTGACGATCGGCTTGCCGCGCGCGCCGCGGCTCGCCTGCGGCAATTGGTAGACCTTCATCCAATAGAGCTTTCCGTGGTCCGAAAAACACAGCAGCGTGTCGTGCGTATTGGCGACGAACAGCTTGTCGATGAAATCCTCGTCCTTGACCGTGGTGGCCGCTTTGCCGCGGCCGCCGCGCCGCTGCGCCTGATACGCGGAGACCGGCTGCGCCTTCGCATAGCCGCCGTGCGACAGGGTAACGACGACGTCCTCCGGCGTGATCAAATCCTCGATCGTCAAATCCTCGTGATTGCTGATGATCTCGGTGCGCCGCTTGTCGGCAAAATTGTCGCGGATCATCTCGAGCTCTTGGCGAATGACCGTCATGAGCCGCTCAGGCCGCGCCAGGATGTCGTTCAGATCGCGAATTTGAACCAAGAGCTCCTGGAATTCGCTGACGATCTTGTCCTGCTCGAGGCCGGTCAACCGGTTCAAACGCATTTCCAGAATCGCCTGAGCCTGTATGTCGGTCAGGCGGTAACCGCCCTCGAAGATTCCGAGCGGACTGATCTCGCCTTCGGGCCGCGTGCTGATCGACCCGGCGCGAGCCAGCATCTCGGGTACGGCGCCCGCCCCCCAGGCACGCGACGTCAAGGCGATTTTCGCATCGGCGGGCGAAGCGGAGGCCTTGATCGCGGCAATGATTGCATCGATGTTCGCGAGCGCGATAGCCAATCCCTCGAGGATATGACCGCGCTCGCGCGCCTTGCGCAGTTCAAAAACCGTGCGCCGCGTGACGATTTCGCGCCGGTGCCGCAGAAACGCGTCGAGCATCTCCTTGAGCGACAGCAGGCGCGGCTGCCCGTCGACCAGAGCGACCATGTTGACGCCGAACACCGTTTCCATCGGAGTCTGCGCAAACAGATTGTTCAATAATATTTCGGGCACTTCGCCGCGCTTCAATTCGATGACGACGCGCATGCCGTCCTTGTCCGACTCGTCGCGCAGGCCGTCCGACGCGATGCCGTCGATCAACTTCTCGCGCACCAGATCGGCGATGCGCTCGATCAGCCGCGCTTTGTTGACCTGATACGGCAGCTCCGTGATGATGATCGCCTGGCGATCGGCCTTGCCCACGTCCTCGAAATGCGTGCGCGCCCGCACGTGCAGGCGTCCGCGTCCGGTCTTGTAGGCCGCGACGATTTCCTGTGCGCCGTTGATGAATCCCGCGGTCGGAAAATCGGGCCCGGGCACGATTTGCATGAGCTGCGCCAGCGTGATGTCGGGGTTCTCGATCATACTGATGCAGGCGCTGACGATTTCCCCCAAATTATGCGGCGGTATATTGGTCGCCATGCCGACGGCTATGCCCGAGGAGCCGTTGACCAGCAGGTTCGGAACGCGCGTCGGCAACACCGACGGCTCGCTCTCCGACTCGTCGTAATTGGGAACGAAGTCGACCGTCTCCTTGTCGATGTCCGCGAGCAGCTCCTGCGCGATCTTCGACATGCGCACTTCGGTATAGCGCATCGCCGCCGGTGGATCGCCGTCGACCGAACCGAAATTTCCCTGTCCGTCGACCAGCAAATAGCGCATCGAAAACGGCTGCGCCATGCGCACAATGGCGTCGTAAACGGACGCATCGCCGTGCGGGTGGTATTTGCCGATGACATCGCCAACGACGCGTGCCGACTTCTTATAGGCTTTGTTCCAGTCGTTGCCGAGTTCGCGCATCGCGTACAGCACGCGCCGATGCACGGGCTTCAAGCCATCGCGTACATCGGGCAAGGCGCGTCCGATGATTACGCTCATCGCGTAATCCAAATAGGATTTGCGCATCTCGTCTTCGAGATTGACGGGCAATATTTCGCGAGCGATCTCGGCCATTTGCGAGAGTCCGGTGAGCCTTACTTAGGCTTCTAAAAAGCGGGTTTAAACGAGACGATTCGGGGTCTCAACATCGGACTAATTCTAGCACAGATCCTGCCGGAGCTTTAAGCTTCCCGAAGCGTGAAATCGCTATACTTGACACTTGACCCAACACTTGCCGGATGCTTTCGAGTCGCCCATGGGAAAATTCACGATGTCCGCTTCGCCGCACAATTCAGACCCCGTCGAAATCGCAAAATTCAACGGGGTCGCTCAAAGCTGGTGGGATCCTCACGGGCCATCGAAACCCTTGCACGATCTGAACCCGCTGCGCTTGGCCTACGTCGAGCGCATCGCCGCCGAGGCTGGTAAAGCATTGTCGGCCAGCCGCGTACTGGATGTCGGCTGCGGCGGCGGAATCCTTGCCGAATCCATGGCGCGCGCCGGGGCCTCGGTGCTCGGGATCGATCTCGCGCCCGCGGTTCTGGAGGTTGCCGAACTGCATGCGCTCGGGGCCAAGCTTGACGTGAACTATCGGGCGATCGGCGCCGAGGAACTCGCGCGGGAACAGCCGGGCGCATTCGACATCGTCACCTGCATGGAGATGTTGGAGCACGTGCCCGACCCCGCGGCGAGCCTCGCCGCGCTCGCGGCGCTCGCGGCGCCGAGCGGCCACGTCATCGTATCGACCTTGAACCGCACGGCTCGGGCGTTCCTCGTCGCGATCGTCGGGGCCGAGTACCTCGCCCGCGTACTGCCGCGTGGCACCCACGAATACTTGAAGTTCATTCGCCCTTCGGAGCTCGCGAAGTGGGGGCGCGCCGCGGGCTTGGAACTCAAGGATTTGACCGGCATCACCTACAACCCCCTGACGCGCTCATTTGCGTGCTCGTCGGACCCGTCGGTGAATTATCTGGCCCATTTCCGGCGCATCGAGCCTTAAGCCTTGAGTGCGCCACTGCGTGCCGTGCTGTTCGATTTGGACGGGACGCTGCTCGACACCGCCCCCGACATGTGGAGCGCGATGAACGTCCTGCTCGGCGAGCAGCAGCGCGCGCCGCTGCCCTACTCGGCGGTGCGGCCATGGGTCAGTCACGGCGCCCGCGGCGTGCTCAGCCAAGGCTTTGCGGACGCCGAGCCGGCCGTGTTTGCCGAACTGCAGCGGCGCTTTCTGGAGATCTACCGCGCCGACTTGAGCCGCGGTACGCGCCTCTTTCCCGGCATGGACCGCGTGCTCGACGCGCTTTCCGAGCGCGGCTTGCGCACCGGCATCGTCACCAACAAGGCCGCCTGGTTGACCGAGCCGCTGCTCGAGCAAATGGCGATCCGCGCCCGCTTCGCCTGCGTCGTCAGCGGCGATACGGTCGCGCAGCGCAAGCCGCATCCGCTGCCCTTGCTGCACGCCGCGAGCTTGGCAGGCGTCTCTGCGGCCGAATGCATTTACGTCGGCGATGCCGAGCGCGACGTGCGCGCGGCGCACGCGGCCGGCATGCCGGCATTGGTCGCGCTATACGGCTATCTGGGCACCGATGAGGAGCCGCGCGCCTGGGGAGGCGAAGGCCACCTCGCCGAACCGCTCGAGCTGCTGCCCTGGCTCGACGCGAGCGGCCGCTTGTGAGCTGGACTGCGCCCCTGCTCGACTTCGCGCTCGGCGCCGTCATCGGCGCCGTGATCGGCGCGCTGTTGACACTCTGGTGGCGCTCGCACGCACGCGACCAATTGCAGGCGGTGTTCAGCGAACTCGCCCGCGATACCTTGAAGAGCAATAGCGAGGTGTTTCTGCAGCTCGCCCGCGAACGACTCGATCGGCAGCAGCAAAGCTCCACGCAAGCACTCAAGGAGCGCGAGATCGCGATCGAGTCGCTGATCGGGCCGATCCGTGAAGCCCTCGCCAAGACCGAGGCCCAGGTCAAGGAGATCGAGCGGGATCGCATCGATGCGTTCGCAACGATCAAGAATCAAATGGAACTCGTCGCGAGCGGCCAGCAACTGCTGTCGCGCGAAACCCGCAACCTGGTCACGGCCTTGCGGCGGCCCGACGTGCGCGGCCAATGGGGCGAACTGACCTTGCGGCGCGTCGTCGAACTCTCCGGCATGACTGCGCACGTCGATTTTACCGAGCAGCTCCACAAAGCCGGCGAATCCGGCGCCGTGCGGCCCGACATGGTGGTGCACATGCCGGAGCGGCGCGATATCGTCGTCGACGTCAAGACGCCGCTCGATGCCTACCTATCGGCCGTCGATGCACCGGACGACGAAGAGCGCAAGGCGCAGTTGCGGCGCCACGCGCTGATCGTCGGCGCGCACATACGCGAACTCGCCGCGAAAGAATATTGGTCGCAATTCGAGCGGAGTCCCGACTTCGTCGTGCTGTTTCTGCCGGGCGATCAATTCCTCGCGGCCGCGCTGCAGGAGAATCCCGATCTGATCGACGAGGCGCTGCGTCAGAATGTCATGCTCGCGACTCCGACGAGTCTTGCCGCCCTGCTCAAAGCCGTCGCCTACGGCTGGAAGCAATCGATTTTGGCCGACAATGCCGCCGAGGTACGCAGGCTTGGTGAGGACCTATACAAGCGCCTCGCGGTGTTCGGCGAACATCTCGGCAAACTCGGCAAGACGCTGGCCGGCAGCGTCGACTCGTTCAACAAAGCCGTCGGTTCACTCGAACAACAGGTGATGCCGGCCGCGCGCCGCTTTCCCGAGCTGGGCCTGCGCGTCGGCAAGGAACTGATGCCCATTGAACCGATCGAGAGTCTCGCGCGCATGCCGCGCTCCGCGGACGCCGCAACTGCGGCGGGCGCCGATGAGTCCCAAGTCGATGCATCTTGAGAATTTCACGCCGCGCGCAGGCTTGCTTGCGGGACGCGCGATTTTGATCACCGGCGCGACCGGGGGTCTAGGCCGTGCGCTGAGTTTGGCCTGCGCACGCGCCGGCGCCAGCGTGATCGTCTGTGGCCGCAACGCGGCGAAACTCGACCGGCTCTACGATGAAATCGAGGCGCTTGGAGGCCCGCAGCCGGCGATCGCGGTGCTGGATCTCGCGACCGCGACCGCGGCGGATTACGACAGCCTCGCGCGCACCGTGAGTGCGGAATTCGGCCGGCTCGACGGGCTCATTCATGCCGCGAGCATCCTCGGCGATCGTACGCCGCTCGAGCAATACGACGTGCCGACCTGGTGCAAAGTGCTGCACGTGAATCTCACGGCACCATTCATCTTGACCCAAGTCTTGGTGCCGAGCCTGCGCCTGTCGGCAAATGCCTCGGTGATTTTCGTCAGCAGCGGCGTCGTCAAGAATTCGCGGCCGTTTTGGGGCGCCTACGCGGTGGCGAAGACCGGTCTTGAATCGGTGCGCAGCCTGTTTTCGCTGGAGCTGCAGGACGTGTCGAACATACGCGTCAACAGCGTCAATCCCGGCCGCATGCGCACGCCGATGCGTGCCGCGGCCTATCCCGGTGAGGATCCGAATTCCTTGCCTAGCCCGGATTCCGTGACCGGTGCGTTTCTGTACTTGCTGAGCACCGACAGCCTGGCGGTGCGCGACGGGTATTTCGACGCTCAGTGAGTCGGCGCCGCGCTGAGCGCCGCCGCGTCGGGTTCGCGCGCCTCTTTGGCCGCCTGTATCTCGTTGATCAAGACATTGCGCTCCGGTGCCGTCATCGCGCGCGAATGGCCGCGAGGCAGCTCGCGCGTCAAATGAATCGGTCCGAAGCGCACGCGCATGAGCCGGCTCACGATGATGCCGCGCGCGCCCCACCAATGTCTCACGAGCGCCGACCGCGTCGAGCGCACCGTGACGTTCAACCAATGATTGAAGCCCTCCCCGTACTGCGCCTCGGCACGCAGTATCGTCATCGGCTCGCCCTCGCAGTCGGTGGCGGCGCGAAATTCTTCGACCAGATCGTCGTTGAGCGGTCCGCGCATGCGCAATACGTAATCGATGGTCAAGGCGTGCACACCCTGCGAGACCCGATGGGCCCAGGTACCGTCATCGGTCAGAATCTCCAGACCGCCGTCGACGGGCGGCATGGGTTGAATCGCGAGCCATCGGCCCGACACGCGCGGCAATTGCAGATGTTCCGCCGCACGCGACGTCGCGGCTTTCAAATCGAGCGTTTCCCCCGGCGAGCGGTGAAACAACAACACATGGAGTTCTTTGGCCGCGGGCGCGCGAATGCGCACCGGTCGGCCGTCGAGCGTGATGCGATCGCGCGGCAGCCACTTCGCGCCCAACTCCGGTACCGCGCCGTTGACCTGCAATCGCCCCTCGCGTATCCAGCGCTCCACTTCGCGGCGCGAACCGATGCCCGCGGCGGCCATGACTTTCTGGACGCGATCTGCGCCGGCCGCTTCGTCGGCGGGGACCGCCCGCCGCTTGGCTCGCGCAGAAAGTGGCCTATCGCGCGAGGTCCGCGGCTTAGCGCGCGACGCCGGCGGCCTATCGCGCGACGCCGCCGGCATGCCGCGCGCAGCGGCAGATTTATCGCGCGCGTTCGACGGTCTGCCGCGCGGTGCGGAATCTCGGCTGCGCGGCGGACGCGGCGGCATCTGACTTACGACGTTTGCGCGGAGCCGCGCGCGACCAAGCCCTGACTGCGCTCGGCCGTATCCTGAGGCTGGGCCGATTCGTCGTCGGCAGCCTCCTCGTCGTCACCGGCCGCCGGTTCGTCGTCGATCTCCTCGGGGCCCGCCGGCAGCGAGGCCGCGGCCTCGGCAAGCGGCTCGGCGCCCGGCAGAGCCAGCTGAACGCGCAGATCCTCGAGCTCCTTCAGTTGAGCGAGCGTGGGCAAATCATCGAGCCTTTTCAAGCCGAAATAGTCCAGGAACTCGCGCGTCGTGCCGAGCAGTTCGGGGCGGCCGGGAACGTCGCGATGGCCCAAGACGCGTATCCAATTGCGTTCCAGCATGGTCTTGATGATGTGCGGATTGACGGCCACGCCGCGAATCTGTTCGATCTCGCCCCGGGTGATCGGCTGTCGATAGGCGACCAGCGCCAAGGTCTCGAGCAAGGCGCGCGAATACTTGGTCGGACGCTCGACCCAGAGTCTCGAGACCGGTTCGGCTACCGCAGCGCGAATCTGAATGCGATGGCCGCTTGCGACTTCGACCAATTCCAGGCCTCGAGTCTCGTACTCGGCACGCAAGGCGGCGAGCGCCGCCAACACGCCTTCGACGGCCGAGCCGTCGCGTTCATCGAACAAGGACACGAGTTCGTCCACGCTCAAGGGGCGGCCGGCGGCCAGCAGCGCCGCTTCGATGACATTTTTGACGTAGTGTTCGTTCATTGAGGTCTCGCAATTTCTTCGTTGGCGGCGTCTTCTTCGGCCAGCAGCTTCAGACGGCGGGCCGGATTGCCACCGCGTACATGCAAGGGAGCATACGGCTCGGATTGCACGATTTCGATCAAACCTTCACGCATCAGTTCGAGGATCGCGACAAAAGTCACGGTAACCCCCGCCCGGCCCTCCTCGGCCCGAAACAAACGCACGAACTCGACGAACTCCTGCGACGCGAGCGCCGACATCACGTCGGTCATGCGCTGCCGCACCGACAAGGGCTCGCGCTGAACGTGAAGGTGGGCGAACATGTCGCTGCGCGCCAATACCTCTTGAAATGCCGTCAGCATCTCTTGCAGCGTGACCTGCGGCGCAATGCGCGCGACCTTGCGCATGGAGAGCTCCGCGGACGCGATCCAGGTATCGCGCTCCAGCCGCGGGATACGGTCAATTCCCTCGGCGGCTCGCTTGAAGCGTTCGTATTCCTGCAAGCGGCGCACGAGTTCCGCGCGCGGGTCGGCTTCTTCCGAGGTCTCCTCGCCGTGAATGCGCGGCAGCAGCATGCGCGATTTGACCTCCGCGAGCGTCGCGGCCATCAGCAGATATTCGCCCGCGAGCTCGAGCTGCAGCACCTGCATCAATTCGATGTAGCGCATATACTGGCGCGTGATTTCGGCGATTGGAATGTCGAGAATGTCGAGATTCTGCCGCCGGATCAAATAAAGCAGCATATCGAGTGGGCCTTCGAAAGCCTCCAGAAACACTTCGAGCGCTTGCGGCGGAATGTACAGATCGCGCGGCATCTCGGTGATCGGCTGGCCCTCGACGACCGCGAACGGCATCTCGGCCTGGGCCGGCGCAGGCTCGGGCGCAGGCGTCGCGTGGTCGTTTGGCACTAGCGTCAATTCGGGTTTCATCGGTAATTCATCGACATGGATTGGCGCACGACATCCAGGGTATCGCGCGCCGCCTCGCGCGCACGTTCGCAGCCCTGCGCGATGATACCGCGGACGAGTTCCGGATTCTCTTCGAACTCCTGGGCTCGCTTGCGGATCGTCGAAATTTCCTCGACGACCTTTTCGATGAGCGGCATCTTGCATTCCAGGCAGCCGATTCCCGCGCTGCGACAACCCTTCTGCACCCAGGCCTGGGTTTCGGCGCTCGAATAGATCTTGTGCAAATCCCAAACCGGACAGCGATCCGGGTCACCGGGGTCGGTTCGGCGCACGCGCGCCGGATCGGTTTGCATCGTCTTGAGCTTCTTGACGACCGAATCCGTATCCTCACGCAGACCGATCGTATTGCCGTAAGACTTGGACATCTTGCGCCCGTCGAGACCAGGCACCTTGGGCGTCACCGTCAGCAATACTTCCGGCTCGGGCAAGACCGCGATGCCGGTGCCCTCCAGAAATCCGAACAGACGATCGCGGTCCGCGACCGTGAGCCGCGCATTCGATTCGACCAGAGAGCGAGCGCGCGCCAAGGCCTCGGCATCGCCCTTTTCCTGAAACTCCTTGCGCATCGTTCGATATAACGCAGCGTTCCGGGAACCCAGACTCTTGATCGCCTTTTCGACCTTTTGCTCGAACTCCGGCTCCCTGCCATAAATGTGATTGAAGCGGCGTGCAACCTCGCGCGTGATCTCGACGTGCGCCACTTGGTCCTCGCCGACCGGAACATATTGTGACCGGTACAGCAAGATATCCGCGGATTGCAGCAAGGGGTAGCCGAGAAAGCCGTACGTGCTCAAATCGAGATTCGCCAATTGCGTCTGCTGGTCTTTGTACGACGGCACGCGTTCGAGCCATCCCAAGGGCGTGATCATCGACAGCAGCAGATGCAGCTCGGCATGTTCGGGCACTCTGGATTGAATGAACAACGTGGCGACACCGGGATTGAGGCCCGCTGCAAGCCAGTCGACGGCCATCGTCCACACATATTCTTCGAGCTGCGAGGTGTCCTCATAGCCGGTTGTCAACGCATGCCAATCGGCGATGAAGAAATAACATTCGTATTGATATTGCAGTTCGATCCAGTTCTTGAGCGCACCGTGATAGTTGCCCAAATGCAGCAGCCCGGTCGGGCGCATACCGGAAAGCACGCGCCGATTTTGTATCGGTCCGCTCATGCGGACGTCCGTATCAGCGCGCCGATGAGGTGACCGACGAGTCGATAGGCCGGATCGAACAGCCCGCCCAACGGCCCGTAGGCGACCAATACCATGAGCGCCATGACGATGTAGAAGCCGAATGGTTCGACACGCTCCACCTTGGCGCCGAGCTTCGGCGGCAATATACCGGTCAGTACGCGGCCGCCATCGAGCGGCGGAATCGGCAGCAAATTGAACACCGCGAGTATGACGTTGACGATGATGCCGGCGCGCGCCATGAGCGCGATCCAGCCAATGATCGTGGCATTGCCATGCACGCGCACGGCTACGGCCAGCACCACACACCAGAATCCCGCCATCGCGATATTGGCGGCGGGACCTGCGAGGGCCACGAAGATCATCGCTAATCGCGGGTTGCGCAGCGCGCGAGTGGCCACCGGCACGGGTTTGGCCCAGCCCATCAGAGGACCACCGATCGCCAGCAACAGCCCCGGTATGAGTACGGTGCCTACGGGGTCGAGGTGGCGCAGCGGGTTCAAGCTCAGCCGGCCGAGCAACTCGGCGGTCCGATCTCCGAAGTAGCGAGCCGCCCATCCGTGCGCTACTTCATGCAGGGTGATCGCGAACAGAACCGGAATCGCCCAGATCGAAACCTTGGAAAGAAATTCAGTTAAATCCAATTCTTATACTCATTATTTAAAATACTTCTCATCTACGCGCGGGGGCTCCAGGGCTCATTATACGGTTGCCGAGTCGACAAAGGGGCTTACGTCGCCGCGGCCCACCCGAATGACGCTCGGCCGATCGCCGGAGATATCGATGACGGAGGTGGGCGTGAGGCCGCAATTGCCGCCGTCGAGCACCAGATCGACGCGCCGGCCCAGGGCCTCGTAGATCTCCTTCGCGTCGGTGCGCGGCAACTTCTCGCCCGGCAGCAACAGCGTCGAACTCATGACCGGTTCGCCGAGCTCTTTGAGCAGCATGGCGGTCACCGGATGATCGGGCACTCGCAAACCGATCGTGCCGCGGCGCTCGTGCTTGAGGCGCCGCGGGGTCTCGCGCGACGCCTTGAGTATGAATGTGTAGGGGCCCGGCGTGTAAGCGCGCAGCAGGCGGTACTGCCAATTGTCGACGAGCGCATATTTACCGACCTCGGCAAGATCGCGACACACCAAGGTGAAATCGTGATTTCGATCGACCTCGCGGATGTCGCTGATCCGCTGCAGAGCGTCCTTGTCACCGATGTGACATCCCAAGGCATAGCACGAATCCGTCGGATAGACGATCACACCGCCGCTGCGCAAGACTTGAACCGCCTGGCGTATGTAGCGCTGCTGGGGTGAAACCGGATGTAATTGCAGGTAGATGCTCATGCTGGGTGACGGCTATGATACGCGCATGAATCAGCTGCTCGAATGGTCGCCGTTACTCGCGTTTTTTGTCGTGTTCGAACTCTTCGGCATCTATTGGGCCACCGGCGCCCTCATGGTCGCCTGCGTCGTGGTGCTGATCGTGCACCGGCATAGCGCGGGTAAATACAAGACGGTGCACGTCATAACCGTGGTCGTAGTGCTGGTGCTCGGGACCGCGACATTGCTGCTGCATGACAAGCGCTTCATTCAGTGGAAACCAACCGTGCTGCTCGGCCTGACCGCGCTCGCATTTCTGGGCAGTTCGGTCATCGGCCGGCAGCCGCTGGCGCGGCGCATGCTCGAGGGCGCATTCAGCGAACCGATCGACGTCACCCCCCATGCGTGGATCGTCATCAATACCCTGTGGGTGGCGTGGTTTTCCGCGCTCGCGGTGCTCAACATCTATGTCGCCACGCATTTCGCCGAAAATATATGGGTCAAGTTCAAGGTATTCGGATTGACCATTGCGATGATCGTCTTCATGGTCCCCCAAGTCATTTGGCTCAACGGCAAGCTCAAGCCGGAGCCCGTGAGTCAAGTCTGATGGGCGCGTCGCCGAATCCTACGGGGCGCGAAGCGCGCCTGCGCGCACGGCTCGAGGCAAGCTTCGCGCCGCTCGAGCTCATCATCGAGGACGAAAGCCGCTTGCACGCGGGCCATGCCGGAGCGGCCGGCGGCCTCGGCCATTTTCGCATTCGCATCGTTGCCGAAGCGTTTCGCGGCGTTGCACCGATCGTGCGCCATCGCCGTGTCTACGAGGCGGTTGGCGACCTCCTGGAGACCGAGATCCACGCGCTCAGCATAGAGGCCTTTCCGCCGCCGCGGCACGCGTAAACCGTCGATAATTGCCGCGTTACAGGCTAAACTGCGTCCCCCGGTAGGCATCGGCCAAGTCGGCCGCAGCCGCCTCATCATAGGTTTAGAGGATACAAATGACGCAATTTTCCATGACACCGTGGGCACGTATGTCCGCTGTGGCCGCCGCCGCCCTCGTAATGACGGCTTGCGGCAAGGGACAACCAACCACGGCCACGGCCGCTAAAGTCGAGGACAAGCCGGCGCCGGCAGCCGTCGCGACGGTTGGCACCACCAAGATCTCGCGCGACGACTATGATTTCTTCGTCAAGTCTCTGACTCACGGCAAGACCGCCGACACGCTGAGTGCGGACCAAAAAAACCAGGTCCTCGACATGTTGATCGACACGCAGCTGGCCGCGGACCAGGGCCTGAAGGACGGCGTCGACAAGGATCCGGAAGTCGCCGCTGCGATGCAGGTCACGCGCCTCAGCATTCTCAATGAGGCGGAGAAGAAAAAATACCTCGCGGACAAGCAGCCCACCGAGGAGGAATTGCATGCGGAATACGACAGTGCGGTCGCCGGGTTGGACAAGACCGAGTACCACGCCTTGCATATTTTGGTGAAGGACAAGGACACGGCCGAGCAGTTGATCAAGAAGCTCAAGGGCGGCGCCAAATTCGACGATCTCGCCAAGGCTAACTCGATCGATACGGGCTCCAAAATCAAAGGCGGCGATCTCGGCTGGTTCGCGCCCGCGAGAATGGTCAAGCCATTCGCCGATGCCCTCAAAGGCTTGAAGAAAGGCGAGACCACGACCGAGCCGGTGCAGACTCAGTTCGGCTGGCACATCATCCGGCTCGTCGATACGCGCGATGCACCGCCGCCGCCGTTCGAGCAAGTCAAGGAACAGGTCAAGGGTCGCGTGTTGGAGAAGAAGTGGGAGGCCTACCTCGACGGCTTCAAGAAGACCCAAGTGATCGAAAAGAAACTCTGAGTCGAGTTGCAATGACCGCCATGGCGGGCGGACTCCCGCGAGTCCGCCCGCCGCGTGCCCCAGCCCCTCAGCTTCCCGCCTCGCGGGTGCCGCCAAGATGGCGCGTCGCACCGCCGGCATTTCCCGCTAGAGTTTCAGCAATGCCCGGAATGCGGCTTCGTCGAGCGTCTTGATTCCGAGCGCTTGCGCCTTCGCGAGCTTGGAGCCCGCCTCCTCGCCAACCACGACGTAATCGGTGTTCTTCGAGACGCTGCCCGTGACCTTGCCGCCGCGTGCGACGATCGCCGCTTGGGCCGCATCGCGCGTCAGCGTGGCGAGCGTCCCGGTGAGCACGAAGGTCTGCCCGACCAGATCCCCGCGCTGACCGGCGCTCTGTAGCGGGGCCCAGCGTATCCCGGCCGCGAGCAGGCGGTCGACGAGCGCGATGTTTTCGGCGTCCCGGAAATACTCCGTCACATGCGCGGCGACCACCGGGCCGATGTCCGGCACGCGCTGGATTTCAGCCGGCTCCGCACGCCGCAGCGCCGCCATATCGCCGAAGTGCTGCGCCAGTGCGAGCGCGGTCGCCTCGCCGACGTCGCGTATTCCGAGCGCATACAAAAAGCGCGGCAGCGTCGTGGCCTTGGCCGCATCGATGGCCTTGAGCAACTTCTGCGCCGATTTCTCGCCCATGCGCTCGAGTTCGGCGAATTGGGCCGCAGTCAACGCGAACAAATCGGCCGCCGTTCGCAGCAAACCCGCGTCGACCAATTGCTCGATGAGCTTGTCGCCGAGCCCCTGGATGTCGAGTGCGCGGCGCGAGGCAAAATGCTTGATCTCCTCCTTGCGCTGCGCGGCGCAGCGCCTGCCGCCGGTGCATCGGGCCGCCGCCTGATCGGCTTCGCGCACGACGGGCGAGCCGCACACCGGACAGACCGTCGGCAGAGAAACGAGCTTCGTGTGCGCGGGCCTCCGCTCCGGCAGCACGCGCACGACCTCCGGTATCACGTCGCCCGCGCGGCGTATCACGACGGTATCGCCCACACGCACATCCTTGCGCGTCAACTCGTCCATATTGTGCAAGGTCGCATTGCTGACCGTGACGCCGCCGACGAACGCCGGTTCGAGGCGCGCGACCGGCGTCAGCGTGCCGGTGCGCCCGACCTGAAATTCAATGTTCCGCACCGTCGTCAGCGCCTCTTGCGCCGGGAACTTGTGCGCGATCGCCCATCGCGGCGCACGCGATACGAAGCCTAGTTGCCGCTGCGCCTCGATGTCGTCGACCTTGTAGACGACACCGTCGATTTGGTACGGCAGATGCGAGCGCATTGCGCCGATTTCCCGAAAATAGTCGAGACAACCGTCGATCGATTCGACGACGCGCGCCTGCGGAGAGATCTTCAAGCCCCAGCGCTTGAGTTGCTGCAGCATCGCGCCCTGATGGCTCGGCAATTTGCCGCCCTCGATGTAGCCGATCCCATAAATGAACAGATCGAGCGGTCGCGCCGCCGTGAGACGCGGGTCGAGCTGGCGCAGACTGCCGGCCGCCGCGTTGCGCGGATTGACGAAGACTTTCTCGCCGCGTGCGAGCGCCTCTGCATTGAAGCGCTCGAAACCGGCTATCGGCATGTAGACCTCGCCGCGCACCTCGAGTATCGTCGGGTAACCCTCGCCGCGAAGCTTGAGCGGCAGCGATCTTACGGTCTTGAGATTCGGCGTGATGTCCTCGCCCGTCTCGCCGTCGCCGCGCGTGGCGCCCTGCACGAACACGCCGTGTTCGTAGACGGCGCTGACCGCGAGTCCGTCCATTTTGGGCTCGGCGGAATACTGTATCTTCTGCAACGGCGCCAGCCGCTCGCGGATGCGCCGATCGAAATCCCGCACCTCGTCCTCGCTGAAGGCATTCTCCAAGGACAGCATCGCGATGCGATGATGAACTTCGCCGAAAGCCGCCAACGGCGCGGCTCCGACCCGCATGGACGGAGAGTCCGCGGTGCGCAGTTCCGGAAATTGCGTTTCGATGCCGCGCAGCTCGAGCATGAGCCGATCATATTCGGCGTCGGAGACCTCCGGATCGTCGAGTGCGTGATAGTGGTAATTGTAACGATCCAGCAATTCGCGCAAGTCGCGCGCGCGCGCGGCCGATTGTTCGCGCAATGCTTCTGCAGACGGCTTTTTCACGCAAGCTGCGCTCGAAAGTGGGCCACTTCCTCGCGCAGCGCCGCGGCCCGAGGCGGCGACAGCGGCATGCCCTTCCCGTCCTGGACCATTCCCGTCAAATCTTCGGCGAGACCCTTGGCGGCCGCAAGCATTGCGTCCATGGTTTGCAGCGGATCGACCGGCCCGGGCAACACCGCAAACATGCTGATGCCGCGGAACTCCTGCTCCGCCATTCGCGCGCCGTCGAAAGTTCCCGGCTCGACCAGGCTCGCGACGCAAAACAGGCTGCGCCCGTCGGAGTGATTACGGTGATAGACCTGGTAGCGGCCGTACGCCAATCCCTGTGCCTCGAGCGCCGCCATCAATCGCGTCCCGGGCCAACGCGCATCGCCGACCGCACAAACGCGCAGCGACACGATTTTCTGCAGCTCGCTCGCATTGGAGTTGCGCGGCGGCGGCGTGGCGAAGCGGCCGCTATCGTCGGTCCGCGATCCCGCGGCCGCGACCGGGGCAGATTGCGCGGTCACAATGTCGAGGTGTTCGTCGGCCGGCGGCTCGAAGCCCTGCTCGTGGAAGCCCTGCTCGTGGTCGATCGAGATGTCCACGAACTCTCCGCTCTCTTCGAGCGTCTCGGTTTCGGCCAACATCGGCATGTCCAAAATTGGCACCCGATCGAAGTCCGCGGTCTTGATGCTCAGCGGTTCGAGCGGCGAGACTCCCCACTCACGCTCCGGGGCCGCCTCGTGCAGCGTTGTGGGCGCGGCTGCCGGCTGCAGGTTCGCGCTGCCCGCAGCGAGCGCCGACTCGCGCAACTCCGACGCGCCGCGCGCCTGACGCGATCCGCGAACGCTCCACCACCAGATGCCGCCGAGCAGCAGCAGACAGATTCCCAGCAAAACCAGACGTAGCTCGCCCAACGAGACCAACTCCCTACATTGCCGCCATGCGCACGGCCTCGTCGACGTCCACGGCGACCAGGCGCGACACGCCCGGCTCGTTCATCGTGACGCCGATCAACTGCGAGGCCATTTCCATCGTGCTCTTGTTGTGCGTAATGAAAATGAATTGCACGCTGCGCGACATATCGCGCACGATATCGCAGAACCGGCCGACATTGTTTTCGTCGAGCGGCGCATCGACCTCGTCCAGCAGGCAGAACGGCGCAGGGTTCAAATCGAAAATCGCGAACACCAGAGCGACGGCGGTCAAGGCCTTCTCGCCGCCGGAGAGCTGGCTGATCGTGCTGTTGCGCTTGCCTGGCGGACGCGCCATGACGGAGACGCCGGCGGACGTCGAGTCCTCGCCCTCCAGTTCCAGATACGCGTGCCCGCCGCCGAACAAACGCGGAAATTTCTCCTTGAGCCCGGCGTTGACGCGGTCGAACGTGTCCTGAAAGCGGCTGCGCGTCTCGCGATCGATCTTGCGCATGGCCGATTCCAGCGTCTCCAGTGCATCGGTCAGATCCTTGAATTGGCGATCCAGATATTCCTTGCGCTCGGACTGCTCCTTGAACTCGTCGATTGCTGCGAGATTCACCTGACCGAGCCGCTCGATCTTTGCGGCCGTCTCGCCGAGCTGCGATTCCCAGACCGCTACGGTCGCCTCCGGGCTGAGCGCGGCGATGAGCGCGCTAAACTCGAACCGCGTCGCGGCCAATTGTTCGTCAATATTCTCGCGCCGCACCCGAACCTGTTCTGCGGCCATACGCGCCTCCTCGAGCGCGTGCCGCGCCGCCTCGACACGCTGCTCCACGGCCGCGCGTGCGCCGTCCCGGTCGCGCAGCTGAGCATCGAGTTCATCGGTCGCGATGCGGGCGGCTTGCAACTCGTTTTCGACCCGCGCACGCAGCCCAAGCGCCTGCTCGAGTTGCGTCTGCAAGCCCGTCAGGGGTGCATCGCCATCCGCCAATTGGGCCGCCAAATCGTCGCACCGCAATTCCAGGATCTCGAGCTGGCGTTCGACGCGGGCCACGGTCGTCGTCAACGACGCCAGCGAGGAGCGCCTCGATTCGACCTGCAGCGCGAGATCGCGCGCGGCCTGCTGCGCAGATTGGGCCGCGAGCCGCGCCGCACTGAGCTCGCCGCGCATGCGATCGCGCTGCTGCTCCAGATCCAGGCGCTGCGGCTCCAAGGCCGCCAGCGCATCGATGGCTGTTTGCATCCGGCCGCGCGCGCTGCGCAGATCCGCGTCGGTGCGTTGCAGCTCGGCCTGGACGTCGGCGAGAGCCGTCTCGAGCTGGCTCAATCGCCGCGTATTTTCCTGCGAGCGCGCCAGCGCGGAATCGAAAGCTGCGCGCCGCTCGACGTGCTCGCGGTGCAGGCGATTGACTTCGGTTTGATACCGCTCGCGCTGATCCTCGCGCTCGCGGACCCGTTCGCGCGTCAAATTCAGCTGATGTTCGAACTCCTGGACCTCCTGCGCAAGCCGGAAGGCTTGCGCGCGAATCTCCCGCAATTGCTCCTCGCGTTCGATGACGCCCGAATGCGGATCGCGGTCGCGCGACAGCCGCAACCAATCAGGTCCCATCCAAATGCCGTCGCGCGTGACCACCGATTCGCCGGCGCGCAAGCTGTGCCGGCGGCCCAGCGCTTCGCCCAAGGTCTCCGCCGCATACACCGACGACAGCAGCGAGCCCAAAACGGTCGCGCCCTGGACCTTGGCCTGCAGCGAAGTCGCAGCGGCGCTGACGGCGGCGAACTCGCCGCTGCTGACGATCGCCAGCTGGCCACCGTCGAAGCTGCCGAGCAGCTCCGCGACGCTGTCCAGGCCGTCGACGCACACGGCCTCCAAATACGAACCTAGAACCGTTTCGACCGCTCGCTCCCAACCGCGATCGACACGTAGCTGTTGCGCGAGGCGCGGCCGCTCGTCGAGCGACTGCGCCTTCAACCATTGCGTGACCTTGCCCGACGCCTTGCCCAGCGCCGCCTGCTGCAGGGCTTCCGTCGACACCTGCGAGCTCAGTGCGCTCTGCCAGCGCGTGCGCAGCTCGTCGAGCGCCTTGCTTTGGTCCCGCTCGCGTTCGCGCGTCTCGGATAATTCGGCAAGAATCTCCTGTAATTCGCCCTGCGCGCGCTGACCGGCATCCGCCGCGAGCGTCGCTTCGTTCGCCAAGCTCTCCAAGGAGCGCGCGGGCTCAATTCCGGCGAGCTCCGCATGCTCGGCGTGCTGGCGCTCCTGCTGCTGCAGGAGCCGGCGTTGCTGATTGTCCAATTGCTCGATGCGCGCGCGTTCGACCTGCGTCTCGCCCTGCCCCAAGGCGACGGCCTTGGCGTGGATATCCCAGCTTTGCTGCCACGCGGCGAGCGCCTGCTCGGCTTTGTCGAGCGCCAGCCTCGAAGCGCTCTCGACCTCATGCGCGCCGTCCAAACCCGGAACCATCGTCGCCAGCTCCGCCGCCAGCGCATCGATCTGACCGCGGTCGCGCGCAATGACCTCGCGCAGCTCCTGTGCCTGGGTGTGCGCGAGATCCAAATCCGCGCGCTGCCGCTGGCGCAGCTCGCGCGTGTATTGAATGCTCTGCTCGATGCGCGTGACCTCGGCGCCGGCCTCGTAATTGCGCGCCTGGATCGCGCTCAGGGTGTCAATTTGGGCGGATTGGTCGGCGCGAATGCGCTCGATCTCGGCCTCCGCTTCGCGCAAATCCGCGATGGCCGCATGCATCGCGATGTCGCATTGGCGGCTAGCCTCGTCCCTGGTTGCGGCCTCGTGCCCCAGATTCTGCAAGCGCAGCGCCAATAATTCCGCGTGGAGCTTGCGCTCATCCTCCTTGAGAACCTGATAGCGCCTGGCCGTGGCCGCTTGACGCTGCAGGTGGCGAATTTGCTTTTCGACCTCATCCCGCAAGTCGTTCAAACGATCCAAGTTCTCGCGGGTCGTGCCGATTCGGCTCTCCGTTTCGCGGCGCCGCTCCTTGTAGCGCGAAATACCGGCGGCCTCCTCCAAAAAGGCGCGCAAATCGTCGGGTCGCGCCTCGATGACGCGCGATATCATGCCCTGCTCGATGATCGCGTAGCTGCGCGAGCCCAGGCCGGTGCCGAGGAACAACTGTGTGATGTCCTTGCGGCGCACCTTGGTACCGTTGATGAAATAGTCCGAGGTGCCGTCGCGGCTCACGCTGCGCCGCAGTGCGACCTCGTTGTAGTTTGCATAAGCGCCGCCGATCTTGGCGTCGCTGTTGTCGAAGACCAATTCGACCGAGGCCGCGCCCAGGGGTTTGCGCGCCGCCGAACCATTGAAAATGACGTCCGCCATCGACTCGCCGCGCAGGTGCTTTGCGGAGATTTCGCCCATGACCCAGCGGACGGCGTCGATGATGTTGGATTTTCCGCAACCGTTGGGACCCACGACACCGGTGAGGCTGCTGGGGAAGGTGACCGTGGTTGGATCGACGAAGGACTTGAATCCGGCAATCTTGAGTTTTGTTAAGCGCATTGATCTCTTGAACCTTCGGAAGGACGGCCGGTGCAGGCACTGGCGCGTGGCCGTCGATGTGGCGCGTAGTGTAAAGTAAAGTGATGACTCAACCCAGCACCAAGCTCGAAACCTTCCCGAATCCGGCGCCGGAACGGGACTACACGATTCGCATGACGATTCCCGAGTTCACGTGCCTGTGCCCAAAGACCGGACAGCCGGATTTCGCGACGCTCAAGCTCGAATACGTGCCCGATCAGCGCTGTGTCGAATTAAAGGCCTTGAAGCTCTATATCTGGTCCTACCGGGATCGCGGCGCCTTCCACGAAGCCGTGACCAATCTCATTTTGCAGGATCTCGTGCAGGCGACGGCACCCCGATTCATGCGCCTCAGCGGAGAATTCAACGTCCGCGGCGGTATTTACACCTCCGTAGTCGTCGAACATCGCCAATCGGGATGGGCCCCGCCGCCGGGGATTAGCCTCGCCTGAGCCCCAATTCCGGCTCGCGATCGTGTTCTTGTTTTCAATCAGATACTTAAGCTACGCAATAATTTAGGGCGCCGCCCTGTACAGGGCATTGCGCGTGGGTATAATCGCGCGCTCTTTCGTTAGGAGGCTTAAGACTCAAATGCCCTCGAAGAAACCGAATAAGTCGGCCAAGAAGCCAGGCAAGGCGACACCAAAGAAAGCCGCTCCGAAACCGGCTGCGCTGAAAAAGGCCGCGCGACCGACGACGAAACCCAATCCGAAGCCCGTTTTACCCAAGGTAGCAGTGAAATCCACCAAGTCAGTTCCAAAGGCGGCGGTTGCGAAACCCGCCGCTCCCGCGGCGCCGAAGCCGACAGTCGTCAAGGCGCCCCCCATCAAAGCGCCGATCCTCAAGCCCGCCCCGGCCAAGCTGCCGCCGGTGGCCAAACCCGCCGTAAGACCGGCCCCGATCAAGTTCGATATCCGTCCGCTCGTCATGCCGCGCGTCGCAACCGGCAGCGACGACGAGGGCGATTTCGAGTCGCCGGCCTCGGCCAGCTTGCTTGCCGGGCCTCGCAACGTAAAACCGTACATTTCGCGCCGCGGCGAACAGTACATGAACAAGGAGCAGCTCGAGCATTTCGCTCGCATCCTGCAGAGCTGGAAGCGCGATTTGATGGTCGAGGTCGACCGTACCGTGCTGCATATGAAGGACGAGGCGGCGAATTTTCCCGATCCGAACGACCGGGCGACCCAGGAAGAGGAATTCAGCCTCGAATTGCGCACGCGCGATCGCGAGCGCAAGCTGATTCGCAAGATCGATGAGGCCTTGAAGCGCATTGAAGACGGCTCCTATGGCTATTGCCTGGAAACCGGCGAGGAAATCGGCATCAAGCGTCTCGAAGCCAGGCCCGTCGCGACGCTTTCGGTGGAAGCTCAAGAGCGGCGCGAACGCCGCGAAAAGCAGTACGGCGACCGCGACGACCGGTACCGCTGAGACGAGCGGCGCGAACGCGGGCGTCGGGGGGGCGCGCGCCGCGAATGCCGGATATGTCGGCCGCTTCGCGCCCTCGCCGACCGGCGATCTGCATCTAGGCTCGCTCTACACGGCGGTCGCCAGCTACCTCGATGCACGCGCCCACGGCGGCCGCTGGCTGCTGCGCGTCGAGGACCTTGATCGGCCGCGCGAGATCCCGGGCTCCACTGACGCCATCCTCGCGACGCTCGAGGCCTTCGGATTCGAATGGGACGGCGCCGTCATCCGCCAAAGCGCGCGTCAAGACGCATACGCCGCGGCACTCGAGCGGTTGCAAGAGCACGGGCTGTTGTTCCAATGCAGTTGCAGTCGCCAGGATCTCGCCGAGGAAGAGCGCTATCCAGGCACCTGCCGCGAGGGGCCGAGACTGGCGGGCGTTGCGACGGGCAGCCGCCTGCGCGTGGAACCGCGGCAAATCCACTTCATCGATCGTATTCAGGGACACTTTCGCCAAGACGTCGCCGCAGCCTGCGGCGACATTCTGCTCAAGCGGCGCGACCGCATTTACGCGTATGTGCTCGCGGTCGTCGTCGATGACGCCGATTCGGGGGTTACGCATGTGCTGCGCGGCGCGGATCTGCTCGACAACACGCCGCGCCAAATCTATCTGCAGCAGGCTCTAGGCCTGCCTACGCCGACCTATGCGCACGTACCCCTGATCACCGAACCGGAGGGCGCCAAACTCGCCAAATCGAAGCGCAGCGTGCGGCTCGACCGAAATACCCCACCGGCGCAACTGCGGCTGGTATTCGACCTGCTGGGGCTCGCGCCGCCGGAGGATCTCGCACGGATGCGCATCGACGCCGCCTGGCGCTGGGGTATCGCCCATTGGGAACTGCGGCGTGTGCCCAAGAGCCTTTGTCTGGCGCTGAGCTTGGATGCGCAATTGCCCGATTGACCCCTCGCTGCGTCGGAAAACGCCGACTTGCCTTGTCGCTGCATTGCGCTATTCTTTGTTACTGGAGTTCAATCAGTTTATTAAGCTGGTCAGGCACGACCCGGTATCCCCCGGCACCGCGCAAACCAACACGAGCGAGGAGCCCCATGAGCGAACCGCGAGTGATCAAGAAATACCCGAATCGGCGTCTATACGACACCGTCGAAAGCCGCTATATCACCTTGGCTGAGATTCAGCGGTTGGTTGTCGAGAAAATAGACTTCGTCGTCGTCGACAAGAAAACCAACGCCGAGATCACGCGCAGCATATTGCTGCAAGTCATTTCGGAACAGGAACATCAAGCCGACCCGATATTGACACAGGAATTCATGATTCAGGTCATCCGCTGTTACGGCAGCACCCTGCAGGCCGTCGTTAGCGCGCACTTGGAACAGAATCTGAAGCATTTCCTGAATCAGCAGCCGCCGATTCGCGAGCGTGCCAAGGCAACCGGAACTGCGGATGCGGGGCAGGCACGCGCCGCCTCGGCACCGCACCGCGAGGAACACGCCGATCAAAAATGAGCGACCGGGCGCGAGGCCCGGTCCTTTCAATGCCCCGAGCTGGCGAGCGGCCGGGACCAAAACGCGCTTTCGGCGCTGATGCGCCTAAGCGGCGTCGACATTGCGCATCGACAAGCGCACGCGCCCTTGGCGGTCGACTTCGAGCACTTTGACGCGCACGACATCGCCTTCCTTGAGCTTGTCGCCGACGCGCTCGACGCGCTCTTCGGATATCTGTGAGATGTGCACAAGACCGTCGCGGCCCGGCAGTATCGTCACGAACGCACCAAAGTCCATCAAGCGGGCGACTTTGCCCTCGTAGATCCGGCCGACTTCGACGTCGGCCGTGATCAATTCAATGCGGCGTTGCGCTTCACGGCCGGCCGCGCCCTGTACCGAGGCGATTTTTACCGTGCCGTCGTTTTCGATATCGATCGAAGTTCCGGTCTCTTCGGTGATCTGGCGGATCACCGCTCCGCCCTTGCCGATGACGTCGCGTATCTTCTCCGGGTCGATCTTCAAGGTGATGATCGTCGGCGCCCATTCCGACATCACGGCGCGCGGCGTCGACAGCACCTTATTCATCTCATGAAGAATATGCAGCCGGCCGTGCTTCGCCTGCTCGAGCGCGACGTGCATGATTTCGCGCGTGATGCTCGTGATCTTGATGTCCATCTGCAGCGCAGTGATGCCGTGCTTCGTGCCGGCCACCTTGAAATCCATGTCGCCGAGATGATCCTCGTCGCCGAGGATATCGGTCAGCACTTTGAAGCGCGCACCTTCTTTGACGAGACCCATCGCGACGCCGGCGACCGGCGCAGTGATCGGCACGCCCGCGTCCATGAGCGCGAGGCTGGTGCCGCACACCGACGCCATCGAGCTCGAACCGTTCGACTCGAGGATCTCGGAAACCACGCGGATCACGTACGGAAATTTTTCCAGGCTGGGCATCACGGCCTTGACGCCGCGCTTCGCCAAATTGCCGTGGCCGATTTCGCGGCGCTTCGGCGAACCCATCATTCCGGTCTCGCCGACGCTGAACGGCGGAAAGTTGTAGTGCAGCATGAACGGCTCTTTGCGCTCGCCGGTCAGGCCATCGATGATCTGCGCATCGCGCCCCGTGCCCAAGGTCGTCACGACCAAGGCTTGAGTTTCGCCGCGCGTGAACAACGCGGATCCATGCGTGCGCGCCAACACGCCGGTGCGAATGTTGATTGCGCGAACCGTCTTGGTGTCGCGCCCATCGATACGCGGATGGCCGTCGAGAATGCGCTCGCGCACCAGCCGGTATTCGAGATTGAAGAATTCGGTCGCAACCTGTTCCGGCGTGAATTTCAGCGCATCGCCGCTCGTCAAGGCCTCGAGCACCGCATTCTTGATCTCGCCGATCCGCGTGTGCCGCTGCTGCTTTTCCGTCAGCGCGTAAGCCTCCGCGAGACTCTTCTCGGCGAGCGCCGCCACCGCCGCTTTCAGCGCGACGTTCGCGTCCGGGGCCACCCACGACCATTTCGGTTTGCCCGCTTCGGCCGCGAGTTCGTTGATCGCCTTGATCGCGATCTGCATCTGTTCGTGGCCAAAGACGACCGCGCCGAGCATGATCTCTTCGTTGAGGCCGTCCGCTTCCGACTCGACCATCAGCACGCCTTCGTGGGTGCCGGCGACGACGAGGTCCAACTGCGATTCGACGAGCTGCGTCGCCGTGGGATTGAGGACGTACTGGCCGCCGATGTAGCCGACGCGCGCGGCTCCGATGGGACCGAGGAACGGCAATCCGGATATCGCCAGCGCGGCGGATGCGCCCAGCAACGAAGCGATATCGGGATCCACTTCCGCATTGACCGAGAGAACCGATGCCACGACCTGGACTTCGTTGATGAAGCCTTCCGGAAACAGCGGCCGGATCGGCCGATCAATGAGCCGCGAGGTCAATGTCTCCTTTTCCGTCGGGCGTCCCTCGCGCTTGAAGAAGCCACCCGGAATACGGCCCGCCGCGTAGGTCTTTTCCTGATAATTGACGGTCAGCGGAAAAAAATCCCGCCCCGGCACGGCTTTCTTGTGTGCCACGGCCGTCACGAGGACGACCGTTTCGTTCATGGTGACGAGTACCGCACCGTCGGCTTGACGTGCCAATTCGCCCGTCTCGATGGTGACCGTGTGATCCCCATATTGAAAACTTTTCTTGGTAGCGCTCACGTAGGCTTTCCCTTTATTGTCGGTAATGTGTAGTTGCACAGGACGGGTCACGTCCTGCGTCAGCGCCTATTAGCGGCGTAGCCCTAAGCGCTCGACCAGCTGCGTGTACGCATCCGGCGTTGTGCTCTTCAAATAGTCGAGCAGCTTGCGCCGCTGATTGACCATCTTGAGCAAGCCGCGACGCGACGCATGATCGGCTTTGTGCGCAGTGAAGTGCTGGCTCAAGCCGTTGATGCGCTCGGACAACAGGGCAATTTGAACTTCGGGGGAACCGGTGTCTTGCGCGCTGCGCTGGAATTTACCGACGACGCCCGTCTTTTCTTCGCGAGTGAGTGGCATTGAAATCAATCCTCAATCAATAACTTAGACCTTTTAGGAAGCCGCGCATTGTACGCGTCGCGGCAGTTGCTCTCAAGCACGATTCGCAGCCGCCGAAATAAGCCGCAAAGGCACCAGTCGGCCCGCCGCCTGGACCTCCCCGAGGCCCAGAAATCCTAGGCCCGCGGCGTAGATACGCACGGTTCCCGGCAAACACCCCGGAACCTCGACGCTCTGGCCTTGCCGAAATGCTGCGACGCCGCCCGACGGCAGGTCGAATCGACGCCAGTCGCCGAGCGCCGCGTCGACCGGCAGCAGCAATTGCCGACGCTGCGCCGGACTCAGCGCCTCCAAGGCATCGAACCCCCACAGCGTCTCGGCGCCGAAGGGCGCGACCCCGACTCGTCGTAGCGCAACCAAATGCGCGATAGTACCGAGACGCGCCGCGATATCCTCCGCCAATACCCGAATATAGGCGCCCTTCGAACAGCGCACCTCGAAGTGGATGTCGGGCGCGCGCCATTCGAGCAACGTCATCGCGTGGATCGAGATTTGACGCGCCGCACGCTCGCGCGTGATGCCCGCGCGCGCATACTCGTAGAGCGGCTTGCCTTCCTGCTTCAGCGCCGAGTGCATCGGCGGCACCTGTGCGTAATCGCGCGGAAAATCCGCGAGTGCGGCTTCGATCCGGCTCGCCGAAAACGGCGGCAGCTCGCGTGTTTCGATGACTGCCGACTCCAGATCCGCGCTCGAGGTTCGCTCGCCCAGCCGCGCGGTGACCCTATAGGTCTTGTCGGCGTCGAGCATCTGCGCACCGAATTTGGTCGCCTCGCCGAAGCAGATCGGCAAAAGCCCCGACGCCAACGGATCCAAGGATCCCGTGTGTCCTGCTTTGCGCGCCTCGAACAAATATTTGACGCGCGCGACCGCGCCCGCGGAGCTCATTCCCAACGGCTTGTCGAGCAGCAAAATCCCGTGAATATCGGCCGGCATTATTCCGCTTCGTCCGCCGCATCGACGTCTCTTGCGCCGGCGTCTTTTGCGCCGGCGTCCCCGGGCGCGCTCGGGCCCGAGGACTTATTGGCCGCATCGATCAATTGCGCCAAGCGCACGCCGTGTTCGATCGACGTATCGAGCTCGAAACTCAAGGTCGGGGTATAGCGGATCATGAGCGCGCGCGAAAGCGCGTTGCGCAAGAATCCCGCCGCACTCTCCAATCCGCGCTGCACCTGCGGGTTCGGCCCATCGCGGCCGAAAATGAGGTAGAACACTTTGGCGGTGCGCAGATCGCCCGTAACGTCGACGGCGGTGATCGTGACATTGCCGATCCGCGAATCCTTGACCCCGCGGCGCAGGATCTCGGTGAGTTCGCGCTGGATCTGCTCACCGAGCCGCCGAGCGCGCGGATTGTCGCGTGGCATGTCGACATCAGGCTGCGCCGCACGCTAGAGCGTGCGCGCAACCTCGACCCGCGAGTAACACTCGATCTGGTCGCCCTCTTGCACGTCGTTGTAGTTCTTGACGCCGATGCCGCATTCGGTGCCGGCGCGAACCTCGTTGACGTCGTCCTTGAATCGCTTCAGCGACTCCAAGGCACCCTCGAATATGACGACGTTATTGCGCAGCACGCGAATCGGAAAATTCCGCCGCACGTAGCCGTCGACGACCATACAGCCGGCAACCGTGCCGAACTTGCTCGATCGGAATACGCTGCGAACCGCTGCGAGGCCGACGATTTGCTCCTTGACCTCCGGAGCCAGCATGCCGGTCAGCACTGCGCGGATGTCGTCGATCGCCTCGTAAATGATGCTGTAGTAGCGAACGTCGACCCCGTGCTCCTTGATCGCCGCGCGCGCCGCGGCATCGCCGCGCACGTTGAATGCGATGATCCGCGCCTTGGACGCCGCCGCCAGCGTGACGTCGGATTCCGTGAGACCGCCCACCCCGCTCGCCACCACGTTGACCGCAACTTCGCCGGTCGACAGACCATTCAGCGAATCCCGCAATGCCTCGACGCTGCCTTGAACGTCGGCCTTGACCAGCAGCTGAACCACATTCGGCTTGTTCTCGCCCATATTGGAGAACACGTCCTGCATGTTGGCGCTCTGTTTCGCGAGCTTGACGTCGCGAAGTTTGGCTTGCCGATGCATCGCGACTTCGCGCGCTTTGCGCTCGCTCTCGACGACCAACATCTCGTCGCCGGCATTCGGCGCGCCGGACAGGCCCAGCACGACGACGGGGGTCGAAGGACCGGCCGACTCCACCGGCCGGCCCGCCTCGTCGAACAGTGCGCGCACGCGCCCGAATTCTTGACCCAGCAAAATCGCATCGCCCAATTTGAGCACGCCGCGCAGCACCAACACCGTGGCCACCGCACCGCGGCCCTTCTCGAGACTCGACTCGATGACGAACCCGGCGGCGAAACCTCCGGTCGGCGCCTTCAATTCGAGCACTTCGGCCTGCAGCAGTATGCTGTCGATCAGCTGATCGACGCCCTGACCGGTGCGCGCAGAGACAGGCACGAAAATATTCTGACCGCCCCACTCCTCGGGGATCACGCCGTATTTCGTGAGCTCCTGTTTGACCCGTTCCGGATCCGCTTCCGGCTTATCCATCTTGTTTAGCGCGACCACGATCGGCACCTTCGCCGCCTGCGCGTGCTGCAGCGCCTCGATGGTCTGCGGCATGACGCCGTCGTCGGCCGCCACGACCAGAATCACGATATCGGTGACCTGCGCGCCGCGCGCGCGCATCGCGGTAAACGCGGCGTGGCCCGGGGTGTCGAGGAACGTCACCATGCCCTTCGCCGTTTCCACATGATAGGCGCCGATGTGCTGAGTGATGCCGCCCGCCTCGCCCGCCGCCACTTTCGTGCGGCGAATGTAATCGAGCAGCGAGGTTTTACCGTGATCGACGTGTCCCATGACGGTAACGATCGGCGGACGCGGCAGGACCTCGAGCGAGCTGTCCTCGGCTCCCTGCAGGTCGTCCTCGATGATGTTTTCCTTGCGCAGCACGGGCGTGTGGCCCATCTCCTCGACGACCAAAACGGCGGTGTCCTGCTCGATCATCTGATTGATCGTCGCCATCACGCCCATGTTCATCATGACCTTGATGACTTCGGTGGCCTTGACCGCCATCTTTTGCGCGAGTTCGGCGACCGTCATGGCCTCGCCGATCGGGACCTCGCGCACGACGCGTTCGGTCGGACGCTCGAAGCCGTGCTTGGCGTCGCTCTCGCTGACCGAGCGGCGGCGTCCGTCGCGGGATTTCTTCTTCTTGTGGCGCGAACTGACGTCGCCGACGATGTGCAGCTCCTGCCGGCCGTAACGAGTGGCCTTGTCGTCGACGATCTCGCGCGCCGCCTTTACCGGCTTCGCGGCAGCGGCTTTGCGCTCGCGCTCCACCAGTTCGCGCGCCTGCACCTCCGCTTGGCGCCGGGCTTCTTCCTCGGCGGTGCGTTTGCGCACCTCTTCGTCGCTGCGGCGGCGGTTCTCCTCCTCCTCACGCTCGCGATCCAGACGTTCGCGCTCGCGCCGCTCGTTCTCCGCGCGTTCCAGAGCGGCCTTGGCCTGCTCTTCGGTCTCGCGCAGACGGTCGATTTCCTCCTGCTGATGACGCGCTTGGTCCTCGAGCACCTCGCGTTTGATGTAGGTGCGTTTACTGCGTACCTCGACGTTGACCGTGCGCGCCCGGCCCTGAGGGCTCGCGAGCTTCAGCTCCGACTGCGACTTGCGGCGCAAAGTGATCTTGCGCGGCGCTGCATCCGCGTGCGATTCGTCATGACCGTGGCTGCGGCGCAGATGGGTCAGCAGTTCGTGCTTCGCCTCTTCGCTGATCATGTCCTGAGCGCTGTCGACCTTGATACCCGCTTGATCGAGCTGCTGCAGCAACCGGTCCACGGGGACCTTCAGCACCTCCGCGAATTGAGCGACCGTTACATCTGCCATACTGATGCTCCTAAGCCTTCGCTTCTTCCGCGAACCAGTGCTTGCGGGCTTCCATTATTAATTCACCGGCTTGCTTCTCGTCGGTACCGCCGATTTCGATGAGCTCGTCGACCGACAGATCCGCGAGATCCTCGCGCGTGCGCACGCCCTTGCCGGCCAAGGTCCTCGCCAAGGGCTCGCCCGTCAGTTCGATGAGATCCGCGCTCGGCTCGCCGCCGGCGGCCGACTCTTCGGTCGCGATGGCTTGCGTCAACAGCACGTCACGAGCGCGCGTACGCAGCTCCTTGACGATTTCCTCGTCGAATTCCTCGATGCCGTTCAGCTCGCTCGCCGGCACATAGGCGATTTCCTCGATCGTCGAGAAGCCTTCCTGCACCAATATGCTCGCCACGTCGGCGTCGACATCCAATTGCTTCATGAACGTCTCGCGCAGCGCCGAGGACTCGGTCTCGCTCTTTGCCTCGGCCTGCGATTCGCTCATGACATTGAGCTCCCAACCGGTCAATTCGCTCGCCAGCCGGATGTTTTGGCCGCCGCGGCCGATGGCCTGCGACAGCTTGTCCTCGGAAACCGCGATGTCCATCGAATGCGAGTCCTCGTCGACGACGATCGACGTCACTTCGGCGGGCGCCATCGCATTGATGACGAACTGCGCGCTGTTCTCGTCGAACGGAATGATGTCGACGCGCTCGCCCGCGATCTCGTTCGATACCGCCTGGACGCGCGAGCCGCGCATGCCGACGCACGCCCCTACGGGGTCGACCCGCGGATCGTTGCTGCGCACGGCGATCTTGGCGCGCACGCCCGCATCCCGCGCCGCCGCCAGAATATTGATGAGTCCTTGACCCACTTCCGGCACTTCGAGCTTGAACAGCTCGATCAAGAATTCGGGCGCCGTGCGCGACAAAAACAGTTGCGGGCCGCGTGGCTCCGAGCGAACTTCCTTCAGATAGGCCTTGATGCGATCCTGCGAACGCACCGGTTCACGCGGGATCAGCTCTTCACGCGGTATGTAGCCTTCCGCGTTCGCGCCGAGATCGACGAATACGCCGTTACGATCGACGCGCTTGACGATGCCGCTGACCAGCGTACCGGCCCGATCCTTATAGGCGTCGACGACCTGCGCCCGCTCCGCCTCGCGCACCTTCTGCACGATGACCTGCTTCGCGGTCTGAGCGAGAATCCGCCCGAACGGCACGGATTCCATCGGCTCCTCGACAAAGCCGCCCGGTTCGACGTCTTTGTCGATGTCGCGCGCATCGTCCAAGCGCAGCTCGCGCTCGGGAACCTCGAGTTCGTTGGACTCGTCGGCGAAAACTTTCCAGCGGCGGAACGTGTCGTAACCACCGGTCTTGCGATTGATCGAAACCCGCACATCCAACTCTTCGCCGTGCTTCTTGCGCGTTGCCGACGCGAGCGCCGCCTCGAGCGCGTCGAAGATGATTTCCTTGTCGACGCCCTTCTCGTTGGAGACTGCGTCCACCGCCATCAGAATCTCTTTGTTCATAGACCTCTACTCCTGGTCGCTATGGCCGCAACACCGCGGGCCGGCCTGACACCCGCCCGCTCATTCCGGCCTCAATCTCGCCTTCTGAATCCGCTCCAGCGGCAGTCGATGCTCTTGCCCGTCCACCACGACGACGATCGAGTCCTTCTCGACCGCCTGTAAAATCCCCGCAAAACGCCGCCGGCCGTCTTGCGGCAGCTTCAATTCGACGAACACCCGTGCGCCGACGAAACGCTCGAAATGCGCACGCTTGCGCAGAATCCGATCGAAGCCGGGCGACGACACCTCGAGCGTGTAATGCCCCTTGATCGGATCTTCGGTCTCGAGCACCTCGCTGACCGCGTGGCTCACGCGCGCGCAATCATCCACCGTAACTCGTGCATCGGCCTCACCGGCATTGCGATCGATGAATATCCGCAGCACGCCGCCTCGGCCTTCTCGCGCAAACTCGATGTCCACCAACTCGCAACCCAGCGCCTCAACCGGAGGCTCCAATAAGCGCATCAAAGCGTCGCGCATCGCTTGAATCCTTCGCAAACAAAAAAGGGGACCATCGGCCCCCTTTTAACGAAAAAGCCCCATCGGGGGCCTTCTAAAAACCGTGCGCAGGAGAATGACCGCTAATTACGACCCCCGCCGAGGGCCGCGATTATAGGCAATGCCGCCGCAAGGGTAAACCCTATTGCGCAAAAGAAACCATTGGGGCTCTTCGGTCAAACCCAAGCCCCCGGATGCGATCGGGGCCACGTCATCGTGGCCCCGATCCTCGCTTTACCTAAAGCTGTTCCCAGCTAAACGCCGTTACCAGCGCTTCGGGCCGCGTGACCCACCGCCACCGCCGCCGCCGCCACCGCCGCCACCGCCGGTGCGCTCCTGAGCCTCGTTCACCTTCAGCGCACGCCCGTCGACGTCGTGGCCGTTCAAGGCCTGCATGGCGCGCGCCGCATCGGCGCTTGCCATTTCAACGAAGCCGAAACCGCGGGGACGCCCGGTGTCACGATCATTTATTAACGCCACCGATTGCACCGCGCCATGCTTTTCGAACAGCGCGCGTACCGCGGACTCGTCCATTGAGAACGGGAGATTGCCAACATACATTTTCGTCATGTGAAGAATACCTACTACAAAAGAAACTATCGGCCGGTCACGCGTGCTAACGTCCAAAACGATTTGCGGTGTGCCTGCCACCTGGATCGAAGAAACCTGCTTTGTGGGTTATGGCCAAAGTGACGCCGGAGCGGCGCGCTGACCAGAAACGAACCAAGTAGAACTTCACGAACCGGCATATATCCTACAGGAGTTTAGGGAATAATACGAATGCGGATTCTTAGCGTCCCCAGCAACTCAAGATCGCGGGCGCCAGACGATGGCCGCTCAGCAGTCCCGGCTCATCCGCGGCGCTGAGCCGGCGCAACCCCGTTGCAGCGCACAATTCCTGAGCCAGCATCGCCTCCTGCGAACCATGGTTTACCATGACGAACATGCCATGGCGGCGCAAATTGTGGCGAATCCGCTCAAACAGTCGCGCCGGGTCGAGCAGGACGAGCGGCAGGCGCCAGGCCAAAATCGCCTGCGGCGTCACGAACGGAAACCAGGCGGTGATCAGATCCGCCGGTAACTCGCAGCTGGCGTAATCGGCAATCAACAGCCGCGCGTTCGGCACCCGCGACAAGTAGCCCGCCGCATAATCGACGCGCGCATGGCCGTCGCGATAGCGGCGGTAGCCTTCCACTTCCACGCCGAGCAGGCGCTCGGGGCGAAAAAATGCCTGCAGCGCCTCAGCGTACCAAAAGTTGGCGCAGCCCACGTCGCAGAGCTCTCCGCCTTTGGTGCGCGCAAGTCCCGACGCATCCCAGGCGCGATCGAGGATATCCAAGTACTCGTAGTTGTTGTAGCTGGTCGCGGCGTTCAGGTGTCGTTCGAATTTCACCTGGTAACGGCTTCGCAACGCGGCTATTCTTTGCGCCTGCTGAAGGGTCGCCGGAGACAATTCATGCGCCGGCGTCTCATGAAACGTGCCGCGCGACCAACGCAGGCGCTCGGACAAGCCGTACCAAACCCGGTGCCTCAAGGACCTAAGCCGCTGGAACAATGTGACCATCGTTAAATCCTATGCGGGACTCACGCGGGCGTCGATAGCGCTCGACCGCCACCCGTGCGTCTAAGTCTTTGGGCACCCAAATATTGGCCGACCTGGATTGGCCTCGGGCTGCTGCGTGTGCTCGAACCGCTGCCGGTGCCGCTGCAGATGCGCCTCGGCGTCGGCCTCGGCAAGATCATTCGGCGCCTGCCGATCTCATGGATACGCATTGCGCGCCGTAACATCGAACTGTGCTTGCCGGCTCTGTCGGCGGCCGAGCGCGCCGACTTGTTGGATCGGCACTGCGAGAGCCTCGGCATGGCTCTATTCGAGACCGCGAACACCTGGTGGAGCAGCGATCAGCGCATCCTCGAACGTGCGCAAATCGTGGGCCTCGAGCGCCTGCACGCGGCGCTCGCCAAGGGACACGGGGCGATCTTGATCGGCGGCCATTTCACGACCATCGAGATCGCGACGCGCATCATCAGCGCGGTCGTTCCGATGAGCGCCGTCTACCGCCCGCCGAAGAACGAAGTGCTCGCGCGCGCCATGCTCGCGAGCTTTGAGCAGAACGGGATCCCGATCGCCTACGACGACATCCGATCGATGATTCGCGTGCTGCGGAAAAACGGCGTCGTCTGGTACGCACCCGACCAGAGCTATCGCAACAAGGGCGCCGCGATGGTCAATTTCTTCGGCATCCCGGCCGCAACCACGACCGCCACATCGCGCCTCGCGCAAATCTCGGGCGCGGCCGTATTGACCTATTTTCCGGAGCGCCTGCCGGGCAACGCGGGTTACCGCGTCACGATCGGCGAGCCGTTCGAGAATTTCCCGAGCGATGATCCGGTCCACGACGTCGAGCGCTTCGTGGCGCTGCTCGAGGCGCACATTCGGCGCGTTCCGGAGCAATATTTTTGGGTACACCGCCGCTTCAAAGGTTTGAGCGCCGACTATCCGGATTACTACGGCCGCGATTCACGCAATCGCCAAAATTGAGGCTCGGCGATTACGTTGCGGCCTTGGCCGCGGCATCACTTCAGGCTTGCGCGAAGTTCTGCGCAGAGTCGTATGAGCTCATTGGACCGCAGATTGGTCTGCCTTCCTGAGCAGGTCGCGACGCATTTGCGAGGCCTCGACGCGCAGCGGTCGTGCGCGCAAGAGCCCCACCTCGTCGGCCGTATAGGGTTGAAAATTCGCCGGGATACCGGCGCTGTCGAATCGCCACAGCATCCAATTCAAAACCTCGGCCAAATCGCTGTTCGAGAGCGGCGAGGTGGCGACGCCCGGCACGCGCCCGAGATATTCACGGCCGCCGCGGACCCTCAAGAATTTCGCGACGCGACCGGCGATGCTCGGCGCGGCGCCCTGCGAACCGCTGCCGTCGGGGCGATGGCAACCCTGGCAGTTCAGCGTCCAGTTCTGCCATGCGCGCTGTGGATTTTCAACGCCCGCAGCAGTCGCAGCGCCCGCTGCGCCGGCCGCGTCGGCGCAACACACGGATGCCAGGAGCACGCCGACGAAAGCCGCGGCCGCGCAGAGATCCAAGCGCGCGGCCCTAGGGCTCATGGCCCGCTCGGGCTCGGCCGCAGTGCATGCGTGCTCTGCGGGGACTTATCGGGGTGGCGTGCACGCACGTCGCTGACGTCTTTCGCGTTGAATGGCGGCGGCAGCTTGATCTTGCCGAGGCCGCTGCCGAGATAGTTCAGCACGGACGCCACCTCCGATTCGCTGAGCGTCGATTGAGCCGGCATGACGCCGCGATAGGTGTTGCCGCCGACCTGAAGTTCGCCGGTCAAGCCGGTCGTGACCACCATGACGAGATAATCCCGGCCGGCCGGCAGTTTTGCGAACGCGACGACTTGTTCGTGCAGCGGCGGAAAGCTGCCGGGAATGCCGGCAGCCTCGGGTCCGTGACAGACCGCGCAGTGATTCGCAAAAACCGTCGCCCCGGCAGGAGCGGGGTCGCCGATACACGGAGCCGCCGCGGTGCACATGAGCAACGCGACGCCAAGACCTCGGGATAGCTGACGCGGCATGAGTCTACTTCTGATCGGTGGCGACGCCCAGGATGTTCGCCGTCGAGCAAGTATAGGATTGACTCTGGGTTCCGAAACACCACGTGACCTCGTTGTTGGTCTGCGGCCGCACGACGGGGCGCTCGCGCTCGTTGCGCTGACAACTACAGCGGCCCCATAACACGCTTCCGCAACAATCGTTATACGAGATGATGTAGTTGCGCTGATCGGCGGGATTCAAGCAAGTGCCGATCCAGGTGATCGGGGACATCTCGGTACCCGGCGGGCAGGAATTGACCGTGCCGCCGTAACAGGAGCATAGCGACCCGTCGATCGCGCAATAGCGCCAGTAGTCGCAGCGCGTCTGATCGCCCGGATCCTGGGGATTGCCGCTGAATTGCGGCGGTTGCTGGCCGGAGTTCGGATCGCCGGCATTGCCGGTGTCGGGCTCGTCGGCACGCGCCACCGGCAACAATGGCAACGCGGCCGCCCCCACGAGAAAGCTGCCCAGCACGCCGAACACACTGCGCCGCGAGGTTCGACTCGCGAACCCGCGCACGACTCTTTCCGCCAACCGATCGAATTGCACCACACTATTCTCCCGACGATGCCCGCTTCTGGCCACGTAACTTGAGGAATTGCTGAATACTGCCCACGCCCCGTTCCTGAGCCACGAACAAACTTTCCAAATGTTCGCGAGTGTTGACGAGACCCGTCGCCGACAGCTTGCCGGCCTCGTTGATCAATACCGCGTACGGCAGCTTGGAGACGCCATAACTGCGCCCCAATTGTTCCGAGACGACATAGGGAAATCTCGCGAGTCCCTTTTCGCGTACGAATGCAGCATGCTTATCGCCCGCGCCATCGCTCGCCAACACGATATCCAACCAACTTTTCTCGGCAGCATTTGCGGAACGCAGGGAAGGCAGCAGCGCCTCGCAGACCGCGCAGTCCGGTGACAGGAACAGCACGAGCTGACTGCGCCCGCCGCGCACGCCGCCGACTTGCACGGTGGATCCGTCCAGGCCGGGCAGCGACAGTTGCGGCACGGGATCGCCGATCTTGAGCGGCTGCCTCAGGGACAGGGCGCCGGCCGGAGCGATGCGCTGGTGCAGCACGCCGACCTGACGCGCCAACGCAATGCAGACGACGCCGAGCACCAGCACCGCGCTCCAGAGCAGGATTTGCGAGGCAATCAGAAAGCTCATCGAATCTCTCCCGGGCGCAGCGGCCCGAGCGCCATGACGTGATCGAGCGCCGCATACAGGGCGAGCATTGCGCCGGCCGCGAGAGCCTCCGAGACCAGCATCGCCGCTCCCGAACCCGCGCCGGCCACGCTCTCGCTCGCACCGCCCCGGCCGGCGCTCGCGAAGCAAAGCGCGGCAACGACGACCGCCAGCAAGCTCAAGCTCGCGCAGCGCAGCAGCTCAAAGCGGCCGAGCGGGCGGTGCGCGGCACCGAAACTGCAGCCGCAATCCACGTCGCGCCGGCCGATGACGATGCTGCGTGCGATCAAGGCGAAATAGGCGCTCCAGATCGACGCGGCGAGCAGTGCGCCGGCCGCTCGGTATGCGGGTATCGCGAGCAACCCCGCGGCGCCGAGTTCAGAGGCGGTCGCGAGGCTGACGGCCATGCCGGCGCTTCGCCACGCCATCCCCGTCATTTCGCTCGCCGCGCGCAGCGCGCGCGAACGCCAAAACAACTTATGCAGCGCTGCGACCGACAACAGCAGCGCGAGGAAGCAGGCCAATTGGATCTCGACGAGTTCGAGGACGGCCGAAGGGGAAACGGATGAGGCCATGTCAGGGCACGGGTTGGATGAAGATATGGTTCTTGAAGCCGGTCATATTGAGGCTGCGAATGACGCTGCCGGTGCTCGCATCGTAAACGTCGACACGTTCGCCGCCCTGCACGAGAAGCAGCGGTTCGGCAGCGTGTGTCAGCGCAATCGAAGCGCCCGGCCGCACCAGCCGCATTCGCTTGACACGCGTCTTGCTTACCGTGTCGAAGACCCAGATTTCCGTGCCGGGATCCTTATAGCTGCCTTCATGAGCATCCGGCTGCATCAACACGTAGAGCAGCTTGCTGCCGTCGGAGGCGACCGGCTGCCAGCCGCCCGGCCGCCAGTGCGCAGCCATGTCTTCGGCCGTCAGCAACGACCATTGCGGCAGCACCGTCACCGCATCGCTCTTCATGTCGATCGGCTGCACGGAGCCGAGCATCGTCGGGAAATAGCGCACGGCGCCCACGGTCGCGGACCACGTGAACAAGGGGTCCGTGTCGATGACGTTGAACGGCTTCGATTCACTGCGGCCCGTTACCTTGCCATCCGCGCTCAGCTGCAGTGTCAACAGCGTGCCACTCGCGCAAAGCGTCGAAAAGCCGCGCTGGCCCGTGGGATAAATAAGCGAGCAACCCGGAATTTCCACCTCGCCGAGCACCTTGCGCTTGATCAAGTCGACGACCGTGACCGAAGAGGCCGGCGTGAAGTTGAATACCAGCGCCATGCGCTCATTGTCGGTGAAGGCGAACATGCCATCCATCGACGTGATGAGCCCGCGCTTCGTCGGCAACACGACTTCGCCGATGGCCTTGAGCGTCGCGGTATCGTACACGGTGATGTAATCGGTGCGTGTGCCGCGCGTGTTTCGCGACCAGACGGTGTCGGCCACATAGAGTTCGGGACGGGTCGAGGAAATCAGCAGCATCGACGAATCGCGCGCTTGAAGGTTTCCCTTGACCTCGCGGCCATCGTCTCCGACGTTGCGCAGCTCGATGCGATCGTTGGGGAACGAGAAATTGAAAAACGCCCACCCCGTCGGATATTTCGCCGGCAGAGTGACGACGTTCGGAATCGTATCCGTCGGCAGCGGCGTCGGAAACTCGGCGGCAGACGCCAGCGACGTCGCTATCAACGCGCCAATCACTACGGGCAACGCCCGGTAACTATGGAATCTCATGGACTAACGGGTCTCCTGGTGCTCGCCTTGCGTGCCGGTCTCAGAATATCACGGCACAAATCAATGAAATCAGCGTATTTACCCAAATTTTGCGCGACGTCTGCGGTCGGCTCGAGGGTCGAGTGTACGTGAACCGGCGCGAGCTGAGAATAAAGCCGCAACTCGCGCCGCAAGAGCGCCCGATCTTGGTCTATGATGCGGTCATGATGGAGGACCAGGTATGCGTCCAAGGAGCCACGGGCGTCGATTTGACCTTGACTATTGCGGGACCCGGCAACCGCAGCTACGCGTTCATCATCGATTGGCACGTGCGCACGCTGCTTGCGGCCGCATGGCTGCTGCTGGCAACACTGGTCTTTCAGCTCGGACTCAACGTCAAGACGCACGACGCGCTCCTGAGCCTGTTACCCGCGTTCTGCATTTATTTTTTGTACCATCCCATAATTGAAATTGCGCTGCGCGGCCAGACGCCGGGAAAACGGATTGCGGGACTGCGCATCGTCGCGCGTCAAGGCGGTACACCGAGCGTCGGTGCGCTGCTGATTCGGAATTTGTTCCGGCTCGTCGACAGCCTGCCGGCATTCTACGTCGTCGGCCTGGTCTGCTGCTTCGTGACCGCCAATCGCGTGCGCATCGGCGACATGGCGGCCGGCACGCTGCTCGTGCTGGACGACAGCTCTGCATCGAAATCGCTGCAACGGCTCAGCGCGCTTGCCGGCGCCTCGCATTTATCGCTGGACGGCATGGAACTGGTCGACCAATTGCTCGAACGCTGGCAAGCGCTGGAATCATCCAAGCGTATCGCCATCGCGCGCAGCTTGCTCGAGCGCCTCGAGTCCGGCACGGTCGCCGGTGAACTTGCGAGCCTCAATGAGCCGCAGTTGCAGGCGCGTTTGCTGCAGCTCGTGCAATTGGGCGGCGCGGCGAAAGGCGGCCGTTCACC
>Ga0187867_10000065_pt1 | contig 90936 bp, 73 predicted proteins | sample June2016WEW_13_1_FD_132976 | JGI IMG/M metagenome (GOLD analysis project Ga0187867, IMG submission 132976) | Peatland microbial communities from SPRUCE experiment site at the Marcell Experimental Forest, Minnesota, USA - June2016WEW_13_10 | ecosystem: Environmental > Terrestrial > Soil >...
GCGCGAGTCCTCACGGCGGCGCGAGTCCTCACGGCGGCGCGAGTCCGCCGATCAGAACAGCTCGGCCTCTTCGCATTGGTCCTTGGCGGTTAATTCGCCCGCGGCGACCAGCGCCTCGTAGTTGCGGATGTTGTTGCGTCCGTGATTCTTCGCGTAATAGAGAGCCGCGTCGGCGCGCTCGACGCAGGCCGTCGGCGCGTCCGGCGGCAGGATTTGTGTATATCCGAGACTGATCGTTACCCGGCCGACTTGCGGAAAATTGAATTCTGCGACCGCCGCGCGCAAGCGCTCGAACGCAATCTGCGCGCCGAGCTCGGTTGCGTTGTCGAGTACGATTACGAATTCCTCGCCGCCGAAACGGAATAGATGATCGGCGCCGCGGAAGCATCGTTGCATCAGCTGAGAAATCAGCAGCAGCACCTCGTCGCCGAACAAATGGCCATGGCTGTCGTTGATCAGCTTGAACTTGTCGATGTCGACGAGACCCAGCCAGGAAGGCTCCTTGGTCGTATGAGCCGCATCCAAGGCAACCAAGCGCTGCCGCAGCTTTTCAAATCGCTTTTCGAAGGTCTTGCGATTCAGCATGCCGGTCAGAGTGTCGCGCTCACCGTAATCCAGCAATGCAAGGTGATTCTTGAGTATGCGCAGGATTGCGGCAACGAGCTGCACGTCGCGCGGTGCCAGCCGACTTGGACTCTTGACCGCAAGCAAGCCAATGACGTCGCGATCGGCTTCAATCGGCAAAATCGTGCAAGTCATGCCGTCAGCTTGCGTGAACTGTACGACCTCATGCTGCCGAACGCTCTCGCCCCATTCGGGCAAATTGCCCAGCGCCGGAAGTTTGGAAAGTACATCGACCGCATCGGGCGCGAGTTCGCGTCCACCGCGCAGCACGCCGACGTGGGAAGCCAGGCGCATCACGCCGTCGTCCTCGATCAATTTATAGATTCCGACGGAATCGGCGTTCAAATGATCCAAGATCATGTGCGCAACCGCCCGATGAACGGAGTCCCGGTCGCGATACGAAGTGGTATCGGCGACCGATTCGATTAGTGCCCTGGTCATGCTGAACACATCAGCGTGTCGACTCTCGCACTCGTGCGCCTGTCGCAGGATGCGAACAGCCGCTTGCCCACTCCTGCCGCCATGCGCACCGCTTGCACGATCGGTGGGGAATGGCTAACGGATGATAATCGAAGGCTCATCCGAAAATGGTCGGCATTGATGAGAAAATCTTGAAGCCAAATGCCGATTTTGAGCCCTTGCGGCTCGAGATTTACATTATGACGCCTCGCGCTGCGGGCAATGCACGACGCCCGTATCGTGAAAACTTAAGCGGGTGGCCGCGTCGCCACCATCGAATCCCGCTGGCCAAACTGGTTGAACCAAATAGCCGTGGCCGGACAGGTGGCTCGCCAGTCGAGCGATGCGAAGCGAAAATCGATGTATCCAAGCGCACAGGCGATTGCGATCGTGCCGGCGTCGATGCGCCCCAATAATCCATGTGCGCGACGCTCGAACTCGGCGAGCCCACAGATGACCTTGTCGAGCTGACCGGCAACCCAATCGCTCCAGCGCAGGTTTTCGGGCCGTGCAGTGGTCTCGTATCGCGCCAGTACCGCCGCATCCATGAGGCCGTCGGCGAGAGCCTGCTCGAGCAGCACGGTCCAACGCGCCGGCCCCCGGGCGGGCGCGAGATGACCGTCGCCCAAGACGTTCAGATACTCGCAAATCACGCGACTGTCGTACAAAACGGCGCCGTCATCGGTGACGAGAGTCGGGATTTTTCCGAGCGGATTGAGCGCAACGAGCGCGCGGTCTCGATTGACCGGATGCGGGGCCGCCGGAAGCAACTCGATGCGTTCTCGCAAGCCCAACTCGTGGGCGCTGACCAAGCATTTACGGACGAAGGGCGATGTCGCGGCGTAAAAAAGTTTCATCGGCTCTCCAATTGATTACACTTACGCATGCGAATATTGAATCAATCGGCAGCTCGGCGCCAGTTGCGCGAGGTGGATTTGGTGTTCGCTGCGAACGTCTTGGGTATCCTCGAGCCAAGCAACCCATGAACGGTGTAGTGTTCTCATTCTCCGATCGGCGCAGCCTGATGGCCTTTTGGCTGGGCTCTGCAATTGTCAGCGCCGGCGTACTGCTGCATCTACCCATGTTTTGGATGGGGCGAAATAGCGGCTTCGTCTTGTCGGGCATGTCGATGGATGCCGGCATGATCTGGGGAATGGCACTCATCGTGTTCGGGATAATCGGCGCGGGTTACGGACTGCTGCCGAAGACCGTGGCCCTGGTCGATGTGCATGAGGTTTTTGCGCCGACGCAGGACGCGCCGCTCTCGGCGGCCCATTGGAAGTTGATGCTGGTTTTGGCCGTCGCGCTCGTCATCGACGTCATGAAACCGGCGAGTCTCGGATTCGTCACCCCGGGTATGCGCGTCGAGTATGGCATCGACCGCGCCACCGTCGCGCTGCTGCCCTTTTCCGCGCTGATCGGCACCGCAGTAGGCTCGTTCGTCTGGGGAGCGCTCGCCGACCTCTATGGACGGCGAGCGTCGATCCTATTGTCGTCCGTCATGTTCGTCGGCACGTCCATCTGCGGCGCGATGCCTTCCTTCTGGTGGAACGTGGCAATGTGCTTTCTAATGGGCGCAGCTGCCGGCGGGATGCTGCCCATTGCCTACGCGCTGCTCGCAGAGATGATGCCGACCAAGAGCCGCGGCTGGAGCTTGGTGTTGGTCGGCGGCATCGGCACGATCGGCGGGTACTTCGCGGCAAGCGAGCTATCGGCGCTGCTCCAGCCGTTTTTCGGCTGGCGCATCATGTGGTTCCTCAACCTGCCCACTGGACTACTGCTGATCTCACTGAGCCCGCTGATTCCGGAATCGGCGCGTTTTCTTCAGCACGTGGGCCGGCTAGATGAAGCGCGCGCGACACTGGCGCGCTTCGGGGCTGCGATCAGCCCGAAAGCCGAAGAGCCCGCGGTCGAGCAGGCTGGGAGCGACGCGACCCACGGCCTCTCGATGACACACGGATTGCTGGGCACCACCATTGCACTGACTTTGGCCGCGCTCGCGTGGGGTCTCGTCAATTTCGGCGTGATGTTATGGCTGCCGAGTTCTCTGGTCGAGGAAGGGCGCAGTGTGGGCCTCGCAAGCGCCATCATCGCGCGCTCGACCGTCATTGCTGCCCCGACGGTCATCGTCGCTACCTATCTGTACAGTTCCTGGAGCACCAAGTACTCGCTGCTGACGGCTATCGGAATTATGGCGCTCGGATTGCTGGCCGTGCTGCTTCGCGGAAGCGGTGCGTTTTCCTGGCTGAACAATCCGATCGTATCGTTGTCGCTGCTGATCATCGGGTCGACCGCGGTCATATCGATTCTTCTGCCGTACGCGGCTGAGAATTATCCGGTTGGAGTTCGCGGCCGTGCCACCGGTTGGGTCGCCGGCTGGAGTAAGATCGGCGGGTTGATCGCGCAGGGTATCAGCGCACTAACCGTCGTCCCCGGCGTGGGCCTGGCGGCCGCAATTATCGCCGTGCCGGCCGTTTTTTCGCTGGCGCTCATTGCCATTTCCGGTCGCGAGACCCGCGGCCGCGATCTGCGTGAACTAGAAACCGCGAACTCCTAACCGCAAGCTCTGCGCAGCTCGTGGCTACTCGAAGAGCGTTGATTGCTAGTTCCTAGCGATATTCTGTAAGGACCAGCCTTGGGAATTCAAACACGAGGCGAATAGGTCCCAGTCGGTTATAACGACATCCCCGGCATCACGCCTCTGGGAGTTTTGCAGACACTGGTCCTTCGCTTGATAAAATTCTTGCGAGGTACCCCGCGACTTGACCCATGCAGACTGCGCTGGGGTCGTCGCGCAAGCAGACGCCAACCACGAAATGGCCGCCAGCAAGATCGCTTTCTTAGTGAATGTCGACATTGGTATGGGTGCTTTGATGCTGACCGAACCCTGTCACATTCATCGACAGGATGCTGTGAAGGCTTCGGCAGATTTGCCCAAATGAACGCGAATGCGGTCGTCGGCCCTCAAGCGTCCCGTTGCGGGCAGCGGCAGGACACCTCGGTGCCGCCCCCCGCGCGTCGTCGAATGGAAAGCGTGCCGCGCACGGCGTCGGAGCGCAGCGCGAGGGACAATAATCCCACCCCCGATGAGCGGCCGGCCGCCGGATCGAATCCCACGCCGTTATCCTCAACGACGATCGTAATGAATGCGGACGTAATCGCCGCACTTACCTTGATTTGCGTCGCATCGGCGTGCTTGAGCGCGTTGTTAACGCACTCCCTGGCAATCTGGTAGAGATGTTCGCGTACCGACAGCGGGACCGTGAGCGCGGAGTCTTTGGTGATTTCCACGACGATCTTATCGCGCGATTGGGGTGGGATCTGCATCGGCAAATTGCGCAGCGCCGCCAGCAGATCGCCGCCCACGGAATCGAGCGGCGACAGGCCCTGCAGGATCTGTGTGCAGGCCTGCCTCGCCTCACGGATCGCCTCCACGACGAATTCGGCGCCCCCGATACCGGGTGAACCTCCGCGATCCATTACCCGGCACAGGCTCGTGACGCCGAGGCTCAGGCCCGTCAGAATCTGGCCGAGCCCGTCATGCAAATCGTGGGCGAGGCGGCGGCGCTCGACGTCGGAGGCCTCCAACAAACGTCGACGCAGATCATTGCGCTCGGTGACATCGATGACGAAGCAAAGATTCTCCATATCGCCGCCGACATTGACCGGGGTTACCGACACCTCCACCTCGAATTTTCGTCCCGATTGCATCCGATGCATGCTCGATAGCATGGTGCGACCGGTGAGCCCTCCCTTCTCGATAGTCGGCCCAGCCGGAGCTGAGTCCGCTAGCAGCGCGCCCGGCGGCAATCGCAAAAATTCCGCGCGCGAATAGCCATATTTTCGAGTTGCCGCGTCGTTGACCATCGTCATGCGTCCCGCGGCCTCGCTGTAGGCGTACAGCGGCATCGGAAGCGCCTCCAAGAAGGCCTCGAAGCGCGCCTTCAAGGCCTCGAGATTCCGCAGCGCCTTGTCATACTCCGCGACTACGGTCGTCAGGTACAGACCGGTTGCCGCGAGTAATCCGATGTAGCCCCAGAGGGTTTCGGCGCCCTCGCCGGCATCGCTTGCGCTCAGCGGTCCACGGCCGATGCCATAACCCAAGGTCGCGGCCAAGGACAGCACCAGCGTTGCCGCCGAGGCCGCCGCGACTCCAAATCGCAGCGAAGACCAAGCGACGAGCACGAAGGACAATGATAGAGCCGGCAGCCGCCAACTCGGCGCAGGCCCGCTTGCGACCGCCGCGGCAGTCAGACCGACGGCGAATAGCAACCCGGCAGCCTCGCGCCAGTGGCTCGCCAAGAGGCGCCGCAATTCGCTCGACAACGGCACGATGACCGGGACGACGAGCACGATGCCGGCGAGTCCGTTGATCCACCATCGGGCTATGCCGACAAACTCCTGCCTCGTAAAATCCAGGATCTGCCCGTTTGGAGAGTAGCTCGAGATCATCGCCGGAGTCAGCGCGCTCGGGGTCAGCGCAATGGTGAGGTGCAGAGCGAGCATATCCGCCACGCCGGCAAGCGTCCGACCCGCCGCCGCTGCGCCGACCAACAGCAAGAGATCGCGAAATCGATTGAAGCTGCGATGAAATCCCCACGTCGCGAGCAGACGCACGATGAGCACCGTCGACAGCGTTTCGCCGACGGCATCGACCATGACCGTGATCCACGGATCGTGTGCGAGCCCGCCCCAGAGCACCACCGACGCCGCGAACACGACCGGCGCCAATCGCTGGCCCCCGAGCATGAGGCCGACGACGGCGATACCGTTTGCTATCCATGGGAGGGCCAGCGGTGGCACGAACGATACATGCCGCATGTCGATGTATTGCAGAAACATCAGGCCTGCGGCGCCGCTCGCCACGTAGGCTAGAAACAGCAGCAGGGCCTGCATCCAGACTGGCCGACTGCTTGCCGCGCTGCCCGGCGCATCGGCGACCCGGACTCGTGGGGCATAGAGCTGTCCCGCTTCGGCCGCGGCACGCGGCGGCGCGGATACGGGCTCGGCCACATCCAAAGTCTGTCGGCACTCGACGCGGACTCGATTGTGGCCGCTTTGTCGAGAGTCGACGTCGAGCCGCGCATGCGCGGCGGCGGCCCGGACACCAATCGCAGAGATTCCCGCGGGATCCATGGCTGGCCGCGGTTCCGCCGGTAGGCCGTCGTCCTCGACCGTGACCTCGAGCGCCTCGGTCGTAACATCGATGTCCAAGCGCACCGATTGGACGTTGCGTCGCAATAAAGCCGCGCGCACCGCATCCCGGGCCACGCCGAACACGTGCTCGCTGCGCTCGAGCGACAGTCGCACCGGTGCAAACGCGTGCACCGACACTTGCACGGCGGGACCACCACCGACGGCCAGATCCTCCGGCAGCCGGCGTAGTGCCTCAATCAGATCGCCCGACACGAAGTGAATCAGCGATGCGTCGCGACTCAGCTGGCGGCACATTTTCGTTGCCGATGTGGCATCTCGCTCGATCGATGCGAGCCGCTCTCGAGTAATTGATTGATTGTGGCCGACCGCCTCCAGAATTTCGTCGGCGGCAGCTCCAAGGCGCGCGAGGATCGGTCCGAGGGTCTCGCGGATCTGGTGCCCGAGTCGCTGCCGCTCGACGTCGGTCGCATTCAACACGGCGAGCCGCAACTCGTTTCTCTCGCCGACGATGTCGATTATGCATATGCGCAACGCCGTTCCGTCGAGCTCGACCGGTACCGAGGTCACCTCGACTTCCAATTCATGGCCCGACGCTGTCCGGTGGGTCGCCGCTGCGACGTGATCCGCCTGCTGCCCGACTGATACCGCGCCCTCGGCGGGCGAATCGCCGCTGACCCATAGATCGCGGCTGCGGAGCCGAAGGAAATTCTCTTCCGAGTACCCGTAAACGCTAACCGCAGTGGCGTTTACCGCCAGAATACGGCCGGTTGCAACGTCCTCGGCCCACATGGGGCGCGGATTGGCGAAGAACAGGCGCCGGTAGCGCTCGGCCGATGCCGCCGATTGCTGCTGGGCGCGATCGAGGCCCGATAACAGAGCGGACAGGAATAGCCCGGCGCCGGTCAACAGCGCAATGAACCCCCACGCCACTTCGATGCCGACACGGCCCCCGACGCCCGCAAACGTTCCAAGTTGCAGACCAAAACCGACCGTCGCGGCCATCGAGAATACGAGCGTGCCGACCGACGCAATCGCGACGCCGAAGCGGCGTGCTGCCCAGACGACGAGCACCAGAGCGGCGCCCAGGATTGCAGCGCGTGGCGCCGACCCATGGAGCGTCCAGGCAACGAGCAGCCACGCGAGCGAAGCGAACGTCCACAGCCAACGCTCTGCTCGCGTGCCCAGATGCCGCCGCTCACTCGTGGCACTAAAAAACCCGAGCAGCGGCACGACCAGCACGACTCCGACCGCACTGTTGGCCCACCAGCGCGCAGCAAACGCCAGGACCGCGGAACTTACCGTCAGCGCGTTGCCGGTTCGAACCACACCGGCCGCCTCCAAAACTGCGCGTACACCTGTGCGCGTATCCAACCACGGCGCCACGAGCGTGTCGACGATATCGATGCTGGAGGAGACGAGCCGCCCAAGCGCTGCGGCAGCAATTAAAATGAGCACGTCCTGGTATCGAGACAACGAGGGCCGATAGTGCCACGCGCTGAGCAGTCGGGCGATCAGCACAATACTGAGCGCTTCGCCGGCCGCGTCGATGAGCACGGTGCCCCAAACATCTCCCTGGACGACGCCCCAGACGATGCAGGATCCGACGAAGACGCCGGGCCAGGCACGTGCGCCGAATAGCAGGAGACCGCTGACGCCGATCCCGACAGGCAGCCACGGCAGTCCCAGAGTCGGCGCAATGGTCGCCATGCCTGGCGCGAGTATCCGCCTCAGCAGCCAGATTCCCGCGGCCCCCGTAACGCTGTAGAGCGCGCAGACGGCGGTGCAGGCCGCGAGCGTCGACCAGCCAGAGCGCACCAGCGGGAACGCCGGGTCCTGTCCTGACAAAATTGCCGCACTCCTTGTGGTAGCTCGCCTAGCGCCGTCGAATGCGCAGCATAAATGATGCGATACGCCGAGCGCCAATTGGCGCCGCTATCGAATTCCGGCGGCAACAGCCGGCTCGAGCCCGCATCTACAATTCAGCGTCGCGGCAAGGACGCCTGATACCCATGCTGCTGCGCATGGCTTGCGGCTTCCAGCGTCTTGGTCAACGTCATGTGAAGCTGCTGATCTTGTCCAGCATTTACATAGCGCTCGGCGGCCTGCCGCACGTGCTCCAGCATCGCGACCTTTGCCCGTAGGAAAAGGACCGCCTGGCAAACGCAATCCGGATCCAGCGCGGTTCCAGCCGTCGCCTCCGCGGTGTGCAGCGCTCGCTCGAATTGGGCCGCGCTCAACGAGATTAGGTACGGTTCAGGCGCGAAGCTCGCGGTTGTATCTCGTTGCGCCTCGCCATGCTGCGGGCGAAGCGCGGCATAGATGATGTCGGTTGTGGTCACGAGCCCCTGGATTTGGTCCCGTGAGTCCACGACGGGCAACGCGTGCACACCATGTTTGGCCATGAGCTGGGCGGCCGCCTCGATCGATAGATGCGGCTCAACGGATAGCAGCGGCCGATGCAGCATCGCGCCGACCTTCATACGCTGATTGAGATATTCGATCGGTGATTTGCTGCCTTTGGGCAGGAACAGATCCAGTTTCATCAGATCGGCGGTGCTCAGCATACCGACGACCTTTGTGCCGTCAAGCACCGGCAAGTGATGCACCGGATAGCCGCCAAACAAGCGCAGCACTTCTCCCGCGGGCTCGTTGATATCCACGGTCAGGACTGGCGTGCTCATATAGCGGTTTACCGGATCGGTTGGGTGCAATGCGCTTCTCCGCTGTTAACTATCCATCACGAATAGTCTGCATGAACTCTAACGTGCAAGCGCTAGGTATAACCGCGGATAGCCAAAGGCGCGCGCATCAACTCCAGCGGTGCCCGAGCAATTCGGCACGTGAATTTCGTTATGCCTGGAGCTCAGCCAATGTCGTTCGCGTTTACCTGTCGACGGCTTTACTTAATGTCACTGTCGCGTGTGCGCTCTTGAGACTTCATTTGTCCAGCAGTTTTTTTTGGGTATTAAGTTCAACGAATGGCGTGAGAAATCGCGCCGCGCGAACGCAATGCAGTTCAGCCGAATCCGCGAACATCCTTTGTCGCCGCTTGGCGACGCCCATCACAGTTTCATTCCGTACTATTGGCCAATACTCTCTGCGAACCCGAATCTTTCGTGGAAACCCATTAATGGCGCAGCCGACTAATTCGCGACTAACCGGGGATATTTGGCACCTTAGCATTGATGATTTGCTTGCGCCCGTGGCCGAAACGGCCAGGCTCGGCGGACCGGGACCGTTCGTGATTAATCTCAGCGCATCGACCGCGCCTATTAGCCTGCCCACACAGGCCATTGTCGGTAGCGAACGCGCACACGTCTATCAGCTGCAGCGTACCGAGGATGGACGTATGCGCTATCGCCTGCGTCTCGGTCCATTCGATACCGAAGATGAGGCGGATGTCATTCTCGCAAAGGTGCGAGATATCTATCCCGGTGCGGTAACGGCAACTGCCGGCGGCGACGATTTGCGCGCGATTGAATTGCTGCACGCGAAAATCGATGCGCAGCAGGCGCGTTCGAAAAAACCGGCCGCAAAACCCAATGGGGTCAAGAGCGCCGCCCTACCCGCATCGAAATCGATTCCGCGCGCGACGGCAAATCCGTTCGAACCCAGTGCCGCAACCGTTGCGAAATCTCCGACCGCCGCTGCGACAGCCACACGCGTCGCGCCACCCATACCGGTCGTGATTCCCGCAAACGTCGCGCCACCCACACTGTTCACCGCACCGAGACCGGTTGCGACACGCACGCCCGTCGCGCCGCCCACACCCGTCGCGCCGCCCACACCCGTCGCGCCGCCCACACCCGTCATGACGCCCACACGCGTGGCGCCACCCACACCGTTCACCGCACCCAGACCGGTTGCGGCGCCCACGCGTGTCGCGGCACCCGCGCCTGCGCCGACATTCACGCGCGCACCGACATTCACGCGCGCACCGACATTCACTCGTCCGCCGACATTCGCGGCTAACGCGAATTTCACGGCTGCCAAACTCGCGCCACGTGTTCCGCTATCGCCAACGCAGGCCGCACCGCCAACGCAGGCCGCACCGCTAACGCAGGCCGCACCGCTAACGCAGGCCGCACCGCCAGCTCAGCCGCACATGCCACCGGCACAAGCGATACCGCATGCACCCGCACTGGTACCGTCGCCAAAATCTGCGACCGCCATAGACACCAATATTCCTGGACCGCAACCGGCGCTGACCACGGCAGCCAAGTCGTTCGATTTCGTCGCGGCAGTTATGGCGAAGTTTGCATCGATCGCAGCTAGTGCGCCTCCCGTCGTGACTGCGCCTCCTGTAGCGGTGGCAGCTCCGATCGCAGCGGCGCCTCCCGTCGTGACGACGCCTACTGTTGCGGTGGAAGCTCCGATCGCAGCGGCGCCTTCCGTCCTGACTGCGCCTCCTGTAGCGGTGGCAGCTCCGATCGCAGCGGCGCCTCCCGTCGTGACTGCGCCTCCTGTAGCGGTGGCAGCCCCGATCGCAGCGACTCCTCCCGTCGTGACGACGCCTCCTGTAGCAGCGGCCCCTCTTGTAGCAGCAGCGCCTCCGATCGCAGCGGCGCCTCCGGTCGTGACGACGTCTCCCGCAGCTGTCGCACCCGCCACTGTCACAGATGTTGTGCCAATCGCGAACACCGCGACCTCACCACCCCTCGCCGAACCGCCCGTTCTGCTGTGGCCGGCGCAGGCCGTGTCGCCAAGCGCGCCGCGCATGCACTCGGTCCAGATGTCAGCTGAGCCAAGCGAGTCCCGCGGCGCAATTTCGGCGGATTCCGCCGCGCCAGTTGCGACCGGCGCGCACGCGACGCCTAATACGAATGCGAAACCTGATACGCACGCGACGCCTGATGCGCACGCGACGCCTGATGCGCACGCGGCGGCTAAAGCGCACGCGACACCGGATACCCACGCGGCAGCTAAAGCGCACGCGACACCGGATACCCACGCGGCAGCTGCTGCAACCACTGTAGACGCGTCGCCTTTCACAGCCGTCGCTCTGCCACCGCTCGCGCCGGCCGCCGAAGCGGCAGCGTCGCAGCCGCTGGTCGAACCGCCGGTACTGTTATGGCCCGCGCAAGCGGTCGCGCCGGTTCCGCCGCGCGCATCGCCGGTTCAAGTTGCCGCGCAAGCGCCCGAGACAAAGTCCATCGATCAACCGGCGCCGAAACCGGTGGTGACCGCGGCAGTCAAGCCGCTCGAAGAGAGCGCTCCAATAGCAGCGAAACCGGCTTCCCCCGCGGCACATGACGCGATCGCGGCGACGGCGCCAAACATTGTTATACCTCCTGTTCTCACCTCGGCTGCGCCGGCAAAAACGCCGGCTCAACCGCGCGTGCCGCCGGTTCAAGTTGCGCCGCAGGCGCCTGTGATTACGCTCGACGATCTGCCTGCAGCAAAGCCGGTGATGAGCGCCACAGCCAAGCCGCTCGAAGAGAACGCTCCAATTGCTGCGAAGCCCGCTGCACCCGCTGCACCCGCTGCGCCCGCTGCGCCCGCCGCGAATGACACGATCGCTATAGCGGCGCCGGCCATCGATACACCGCCGGTTCGTTCATCGCCTTCGCAAGCGATTGCGCCGGCTCAACCGCGCGTGCTACCGGTGCAAGCGGCGCCGCAAGCGCCCGCGAAAAAGGCCGCCCATCTACCTGCGCCGAAGCCGGCGTCGAACGCCACCGCTAAGCGGACTGAATCCAGCACGGCGATTCCGCCTAAGTCTGCTGCGCGTATCGCCCCGGCGCCAATGCCACCAGCCAAGGCTCGCACGCCGAGCGCACCAGTACCGACAGCCACACGGACACCGGCGGCAAAGCCAGCGCCGAAGGTCACGCTGCCGCCCGCCAAACCCACGGACACTGGAAGAAACCTGCCGCGAGTAGCCGCCGATCCTGGCCCTGCTGCGCGTTATCTGGAAGAGTTCAGCAAGCCCAAAGTCAGTATCGAGACCACTCAGACGGTCCGCGCGTTGACGTCGATGGAACTGGAAGATGAAGAATCAATGCGCTGGTTCGTCGTTCAATTGTCGGTGGGAGGCAGCCCCTGTGATCCGGACACGGTGCCGAACTTGGATATCTTCAGCGTCTACCGGTTGTACTCCGTGGAAGCGTTCGACGAAGACCGCGTCATTCACGCTCTACGGCTGGGTTTTTTCTCCGAGCAGATTGCTGCGCAAGCGGTCGCGAGCTACCTGGCTGCCTACTACGATGAGCCGACGGTCAAACGCGTCAGCGTTGCCGAGCGCGAGCGATTCGCCGAACAGCGCCTCGAAGCGCGCAAGGACGTCGGTGCCTCGGGCAAACATGCCGTTATCGAGATAACGAGCGAACTGGTCGTTCGGGAGCTTCGAACTAGGAGCCGACCGCTTAAGACCTAGGCGGATTTCCGGGTCTACGCCGAGTACGATCTCTGCCAGGTCTTGAAACGCGTTACAGTAGCTGTAGATAATCCCTTTAGCCGCTCGTAAGCGTATTTGGGGGGTCTGCAGATGAAAAAACTCAAACACGAGGCGGAATTATTCAAGGCGGCGCTGCTCGCCGGCTGTCGATATGCGGAAGGCCGCGGGGCGGTCGAATTCGAGCCGACCGACTCGGCGAGCGAAAAGGCGTTATATGTTTATCGCTTGCTCGTGCACGACAAGGCCATCGCACCTATGCCGGAGGACCAGGTCGCGGAGAAGACGATTCGGCATCGGCTCGCGACTTGGTATGCGCATCAATTGCCCAAGGGGCATCCGCTGCTGGAATAATCCCATCGGCGCTCACTTCCAACCGGCCGATTTCAGCACGACGAGCGATCCCGCCGGAATCGACGGATCGGGAATATTTACGACGACATTCAATTGGTATCGGGCCTCCGTGAACGCGTCGAAATACGATAGAGACGAGTGCCGTAGATAAACGAACGTAGATTCCCCGGCTTTCGGACTAGACCAGGTCCAATCGCGCAGTGGTGCGGTGACCAGAGCAACCATGCCGTAGTTTTCCTGTGTCAGTTCGAGCGAGACGTCCGCGGGCGTCGACGCGGTTGCGCCCGATCCCCGATCGACGCCACCAGGTACTTGTATGCCGACGACAAAGTAGGTCCGCGGAAGTCCCGCCATTTTGAATGTCATCGATCCTTTGCGAGTAAAATTGACTGGACCGACCTCGATTACGTATCGATGATCGGCGGCCGTCAAACCATTGTCGATCAATCGGCCATCGCCCGAATAGGCAATCTCCTTCGAACAGCCGCCAAGCAGCAATATCGCGGTGACTGCCACAAATCTCGCACTGGTTGCCATCGAATTGGTTCGTCCTCGAACTCGCGACGGCGACAATTTATCATGAGGATGCTCAGGAATTCAGACCGTCAAGTGCTCAAGGGCCCAACGCATGCTGTTCGGCAAGACTCCCCGCAAACTCGAGAGGCTGCATCGGCTGAGGCTCGTCGCAAACCATGCGATCGGCGGGAGGTAGAGATTGATCCGTAAACATCGCGAAAACGCTGGAGTTGGTGGCCTCGACGGCGTCGAATGGAGTCCCATGACGCGAGCCTTTGACCACGACCATTGCTGCACCCAATTCCAAAGCCAGTGCGCGCTTCTGCGCCATCGGCGTTAGATCGAACTCGGCGGCGATCATTAGAATGCGGCTCCTCAGCCGCTTTAGCCGGTCAGTCGCGGTCCAACGCACCAACGCGCCGATGATGTTGAGGTAATTTTCAGCCGACGCCGCGCTGACGACCGTAGCGGCTCGCTCGCGCAACGCGCGCTGCCATGGATTTGGAAACATTCGCGCTGCGCAAAGCCAGCCCACCAGCCGCATGCCAAATAGGTATATCAACAGGCTCGGCAAGCGTGCCTCGAACCACATGCGCCACGTGTCGAGCCGATAGCTCGACAGGCTGTTGATCAGTGCCAGGCGCGGCACTGACTCCGGCCGCTGCAACGCCATCTCGAGCGCGACTGCGCCGCCGAGCGAAAAACCCAGAATATTGGATTGCTTGATCTCCAGGTGATCGAGTAGCGCCCAAAGCGATGCGGCGAACTTCGGGATGCTGCAATCGCCGAGGAGCGGTCTGCTATGTCCGCAGCCCGGAAGATCCGGCACGATGACACGAAAACGCCCCTCGAGTGCTCGCACTTGCAATGCCCAATCGGCTCCGCTGGATCCGAGACCGTGAATGAGCAGCAAGGCCTCGCCGCGCCCACGTTCGAGGTAGTGCAAGGGTCGATCGGCGTTGTAGAAAATTGTCATTGCTGCGTGCCGTCTATTTCAATGAATTCAGTTTCTGATTCCAGAATAACCGCGCGACGCGAAAGAGTCCGTGCGTCCGCGTACCCAATTCTCATTTCGACGGCTGGACTTGTGTTCGTTAGCGTACGGTAATTCGACGACCGATACCGCAGTATGAACACGCTTGGAACAATGGACGGCCGGTCGAGTTGTTTTCGCAGTCCGAATAGCTATGACGTCGAAATGTCGCGAAATGTGTATGTTCGCCGATGCTCGTCGCGTATGAGCGCTAGAGGGAACCAACATGCTGGGATGGGCCGAATCCGGATTACTGATGATCGCCGCGGTACTCATCACGAGCACCCTTCTGCCGCGTTTGCGGCCATACCGTTCGCTGCTGTGGGGTAGCGGCGCGCTGGCGACGCTCACTGCATTGTTTCCGAGACCCGGCAGCACGCTGGCCGCGCCGTTATTCACCGGGAGCGCCGGCGCGCCGCGCCTCCCTACGGAGATCTTTGGTATCGCATGGTGGATTCTCGGTGCATGGATCGTAACGAGTGTGCTCGGCTTGATACTGCGACGCACGATCTTCCCCGACGACAATCGGCCGCACGCACGCCGCTTGTTTGCCGACCTGGCGGCGGTGCTCGTTTATGTCGTGGCTTTGGTCGGAATCATGGATACCGTTTTCAAGCAATCCGTTTCGGCGGTCCTTGCCACCTCCGGGGTACTGGCGGTCGTGCTCGGTTTGGCACTGCAGAATACTCTGGCCGATGTCTTCTCGGGTCTCGCACTCAACATCGAACGCCCATTTTCCGCGGGCGATTAGATTACGATGCAAGGCGATGTGGCGGGTGTGGTCATGGAAATCAATTGGCGGGCCACACGCATCCGAACGACGTCGAACGAAATGGTGTTCATTCCAAACAGCGTGGTGGCCAAGGCCATTCTGACCAACCATCGCCGCCTGGACAGCGCTCACGTCTACGGCGTAAGAGTAAAAATCGACCACCAGATCCCGCCGGCGCGCGTGATCGAGGCTCTGCTCGGAGCCGCGCACGCCAGCGCCGGAATCGCCGCAGGAACCACGCCAACGGTCTATGCGTGCCAGTTTGTCGACGGGCTGATTGAATACGAGATCAGTGTTGGAATCGACGACTACGGCATGGCCGCCGAGGTCACCTCCGAAGTGATTCGCCAGGCAGCCGACGCATTGGGTGCAAAAAAGATCCTCATCGGCGCACCGCCAACCGGCGTGCGCATATTGGCGCGCAGCGCCGGCGAAATGCACTAGATAAGCGCGCAAGCGCACCGAAGAACATGGCCGATTCGCCTACGGTGCCGATCGAAAGTCCCACACGATTCGCCGCACGCTCGCGGTTGCGGGGACTTGAGGATAGCCTGTGAACGCATTACCAAGGTTCGACGAAATATCCGACAAACCGACGGCGCGCCTTAACCGCATGCCGGCGACGCGTCGACCGACGCTGACATTGCGCTCGACCGCGACGCCGCGCGTCGATGCGCATCAGAACGCCGGCCGCATCTCGGTAAGGACGAAGGGAGCCAGAGCCGCCTCTTCGGATACTTCCCGCAACCACACCAGCTCTTCGGGCGCCATGTCGGCCTATGTTTCCGATCGCGGTGGTCCGGCGCGGTGGTTTCCTGGTTGAGCGCGTCGGGCGTTCGACATCCGCGGGGTCGAGGCCGACGTCTTGGCTCAGAACGGGTAATTGAGACCCGTAAACACGGCAACGCCCTCGCTGCCATAACCGATGTCCACGTATCCGACCACAAACGGGCGCGCGACGCCGCGAAAACCCAGTCCGTATACGCGATGCAGTTGGCTCACCGGAAACGTCTCCTGGCTCGAGAACACGCGTCCGAGATCGATGAACGGGGTCACCTCCAAGTCGACGCTGGTGGAGACGGCGTTGAAGGTCGCTACGCGCCGGCGCAACTCGGTACTCACCGAAAAAGAATCCCGATCGTAGAAACGTCCCTCCCCAAACCCTCGCAGCGGCTGTTCACCCCCGATCACGCTCTCAGAACCCCCAATGCTGCTGAGCGCCCAGAATGGGACGTGGCGCGCAGTCGGCAGGTACCGTAGCGCGAGGTGGGAAGCCAGTGTGGTGTCGCCGCTAATCGGCCAAAAGCTGCGGCCGTCGACCCCGGTCTCGCTGTCCAGCGAATTATTGAAAATGCCGGTGCGGCTCGCGAGCCCGCCGTACGCGACCCATTCAACGCCTCGATGCGGCACGGTCAAATCATCACGGGTATCGTAGATCAGCGCGAGGCGATTGAGGGTCTCGTCGTTGGTGCCCACGCCTAGAATGTGGCCAAACCGGGTCTCCACGGAAGCGATGCGTGCCAAGGTCCCGGGCAGCACGTCGACGACCTCGAAGCGCCCCGTGTATTGGAGTTGCCAGGCATGGCTGAGGTTCAGGCCGAGCTGAAACTGCGCCAACTCTTCCTGATTCGTGTAATCCGCTTCATTGATCGCCGGCGATTCGTTACCGATGCCGTAAAATCGCGGCGTGCCATCGACGTCGTAGATGAGACTGGCGTTGATCGACCATAGGGATGTGCGCGTTCGGCCATCTTGATATTGGACATTGAATTCGCGCTCCACTCGCTCCTTGATGCCCGCGACGACCGAATACTGCTCATCGTCCGATGGATAGGCATACATGCGCGCATGCATGCCCCATCCAAAATAAGGGTTGTACAAGACGTCGGGGGCGATGATGCGACGGATCGCGTGTTGATCGTCCGTTTGAATCCACGTCGGGATGAGCCCGAGAGTCACGCCATTGTCCGGGTCAACGGCGACCTCGGGAATCGGAATGAACGGTGCAGTCGCCGGATTGAACCAGCGCGACCAACCGGACGGTGAGGCCGGCGCGGCGCTCGCATCCGTGCCCGATCCTTGCGCCCCCGGCTGCGGGGTGGGCGCTTGCGCCGAGGGATCCTGTGCCACGGGCGAGTCCGGCAACGCGGGGACGGCAGGCATGCCGACAAGGCTCCACGAGAGCATCGCCAACGCCAGCGTCGGCATGAAACCCCTCAGTCGAGCATTGTGGCTGCACATTGCGAGAGCCGGCCGATGTCCGCCGTCGTCAATTTATCCTCCAATCTCCTGCCTTCGCGTGCTTGCTGCCGCGATCGGTTCGAGCAGCGGCATGATCTCGCGCGTCGCGCGTGCAACGTCTTCCACGTAATCGATTTCAATCCACGGCGCTGAAGTAACGTCGGTAACCTCGATTTTCAGGCTGCGCTCGAGGAACAGGTCCCGCACCGCTTCCTCATGCGGCATATTCGAGCGGCCGCTATCGACGTAGGCCGCCACCAACGCCGCAAGACGACGCGCACCGGTCGCATCGAAGCGGAAGAACCCCACGGACTCGCCGATGACGTCGAACTGCAGGTCGGGCGCGATCTGCTTGCGCAACTCGACCGGCACGCCGTCGCGCACGCAGAGCTTGACCGGCTCGTCACCGGCCTCGAATTCGCGGTCGAGCAATACGCGGTTGATTGGCCGGCGGTCCCCGACCAGTGCGGACATGATGCGCGCATCATATAGCACGTCCGCATCCATCAGCAGTATCTCACCGCCTCTAGTCATCGCCTCCGAAACCGTGTGGACGGTCAATACGCTGCCGAGATCGAAGCCTGGATTGACGATTATCTTCGGTCGTGGCCGCCAGGCGAGATGATCGAGTTCGGCCTCGACGAGCTCATGACGAAAGCCGAGTGCCAAGACAATTTCAGTAACACCGGCATTCCGCAGCAAGCGCAAATGCCGTTCGAGTAGGCTCATGCCCCCGAACCGAAACAGGCACTTGGGGAGTTGCCGATCCTCTGGTAGTTGCAGGCGTAACCCGCGGCCCGCCGCAAGAATAATGGCGCGCATCACGATCCTCGGTAAAGTTGCCTGCGCAAGACCTTACGGGTTTCACCGATGGCTGACTAGTGCAAGTCTCGAACTCACGGCCGCGCCGTGCGAGCCGTGGTCACTTGCGCTCGTTCTGAAATATGCAGATACAGCAGACCCGGCAGCCCGAGTAGTATCTCCCGCGCGCGCTTTCCCAGCGACAAGGCGAGCGCCGCGTCGGGCGGTAACCCGACGAGCGGCGCAAGCAGCAGATAGCCACCTTCCTGTACGCCGAGCGCCCCTGGAATCGCGAACGCCGCGCCGCGAATCGCCTGCCCTAAGCTCTCGAGCAGCAGCGCATCGCTCCAGCCGACCGGAAAGCCCATAAAGTCGGCGATCAGAAATACCTCTCCCGTGCCGGCCAACCAACCGATCAGGCCCAGCAGAAAGCTCGCCATAACGCCCGCGCCGCGGCCGTAGGTCGACTCTACCGCGCGATCGATAGCCTCCGCCTGGCTCACGAGTTGCGACCAATCACGTTTTCCGGAGAATCGCGTCGCGGCCCGCAGCAACTTGCCGAAGATACCGCGTCGCTGCAGGTAATAAAATCCACCGACCTGTACCGCCAGCACGCCGCTGGCGATTAACGCGGCTATGCGTTGGCCGTGCGGTGCGATGTGACTGGCATGCGCGCCGAGCAGGACGACGCCGACCAGAGAAAATACGATTTGTGCAACCGCCTGAAGCGTCGTGCTCACCGTGATCGTCGCGACGGCCTCCGCGACGCACATGCCGCGTTGTGCGAGGTGTCGCGCCATCAGCACCGGGCCACCGATCTGGCCCGCCGGCATCAAGCTATTGGCAGACTCGCCGACCCAACGGGCCAGAAGCGCATTGCGCAAAGTACCGGTCCCCTGAGCGCCTGCGAACAGCACGCGGATCGCGGCCGCATCCAGCACGAGCGGCAGCAGATGGAATGCCGCGACGAGCAAGAGGCCCCACCCGGCGCGGGCGACGGTCGCCAATACGGCGGACAGGCCTTGTGACGCCAGCACGCCGATGAACAGCAGAACACCTGCGGAGAGGAGCCAGTACGTCGCGCGGCTCATGGGCGGCGCGTGTGCGCTTGGATGATCCGGCGAAATACCTGTCGGAAGCCGAAGTATGCAACCGCGTCCTTCATGTTCGAGATCAGTCGCCACCATGCATGCATGCGCGGGTCGGTCACGTATTCGAAGGTCAGCGACACGCGTTTTTCGCCTTCACCCAACGGCGTGATCCGGTGGCGCAACGCGTCGCCATCGAAGAATACGAGGCCGCCGGGAGGAATCTTCACGGACCCGGCAACGGCGCGCGCGTGCGGCTCGCGAGTATGCAGCTGGTACTCCAGTAGGCAAGAGGACTGATCGATGACGCCGAGCAATAACGTATAACGGCGACCGGCATAATAGGATCTGTCATAGTGCCAGCCGATGTGGTCGCCGGCACGCGTGTAGAAATATAGGGCGTAGGCGTGGGGATCGTCGCCCGGAGACACCTGCAAGCGCTCGCTCGTCAACTGACTCAACCAGTCGATCAGCGCCGGTGAGCGATACAGGTCGGCAATCCAAGGCGCGCGTTCATCCAGTGCATGCCGGCTCACGCTGCCCCCTCGTTTGTGGCCCGGCAAATAGTTGCGATTGACGTCCCCCTGGACGGCTGCAATGGCGTCGATCAAGCGCGCGGTGAATTCCGGCGGCAGAAACTCCGGCAAATACAGAAATTCACCTTGGTCCATAAACTCTCGACGCAGCTGACGCAGGTCGAAGCGAGCCAAGCAATGGGCGATCGCATCCGCAGCCGCTTGCTCGCGGGCTGCGATGGCAATCGCCGCCGAGTTGAGCCGTTCACCAGAGGGGTCGCTCGCAGTAATGTTTATCGGGACACCCGCGCCGTTGACTGATCCCTTAAGGAACGTAGTTTGCGAAGCACACGCCAGTACTTGATCACGACCCCAATGGCAAACAATGGCGCGCCGATCGAGGCGGCTACTAGAAACGGCGCAACGCTGTTGCATAAAGTCACGAGCGGCAACAAATAAAGAATGTCTTCCGTCTCGAATCCCCACAGCGACGCCTGTCGAATCGCGGATTTTCCGAGTAAATCTTCGATCAACATGCGTAGATAAAAAATCAAGGCGATCGCGCAACCCGCGATGCCGCCGAGCACCCCCGGCGGAAACTCCCACATGATGCCCCATTTACCCTCGAGGCCGATGCCGATCCCCACGAACAGGAGGATCGTCACCGCGGCGTCGCTTGCTAAGTCATATACATGTCCAATGCGGCTCTGCTTGCCGCTGAGACGCGCCAATTCGCCGTCCGCGTGATCGGCGATATTCGACAGGACCAGCAGCAACGCGGCCGCGTTGGACCAACCGTACGTCCCAGGCAGGAACGCGGCCGCCGCGGCGAGACCGAGCGCCAAGCGAACCGTCGTCAAGTGGTTGGGCGTAACCCAACTGTCCTTGAGCGGCGCAACGAGGCGTCGCGCGAGCCGCGCATCCCATGGTCCTTGCCCGGCGTAGGTATCGACGGCGGGAGTTTGAGTCATCGGCAATTTTGCAACCATCCATTGTTCTGCCGCGGCGGCCTGGACCGCCTCCGGGATCACTCCACGTGGGAGATAACTCGGTCTCAATCATGCCATGCAAGCGTGGCTTTTTCACGCTTAGAGAACCGCATTTTGAGCGCGGGTTCCGCTTGCGGCAGGCGTCCGCGGCACGGCACGCCCTGTGGGGAAATTGCAAGCCCCTTTGATCGAACCGTTTGCGGGCGACGTCGGGGGCGTTCACTTCGTAGACGCGGGGCGCGATAATCCAGCGAGATCCGATCCCGGCAAAATCGATGCCGATCAACTAACCGGCCATTCAAGGGAGTTCGCTCATGCCGAAACGAATTGATATCAACGCGGTACCCGTAGTCACCGGCTCGCGCTACCCGGCGCCGTTCGATTTGCCGTGCGCGGCACGCGCTCGCCAACGTCTGGGCGACGCCGCGGGGCTCGAGGATTTCGGCGTGAATCTATTGCGGTTGCCGCCAGGTACATGGTCCAGTCAGCGGCATTGGCACACGGCAGAGGATGAGTTTGTATACGTTCTCGACGGCGAAGTGGTGCTCGTCACCGATGGCGGCGAGGAACTGCTCCGGGCCGGGGATTGTGCCGGATTCAAGGCGGGCGTTAAGGACGCTCATCATTTGCAAAATCGCTCGGCCCGTGATGCTATCGTGCTCGAAATCGGATCGCGCAAAGTGGCCGAAGACGAAGGCGACTATCCGGATATCGACCTGTACTTCCTGAAGGCGCGCGCAGGATATGCGCATAAGGACGGTACGCGCTATCCGGGTAAACCAAGGTCTTAGCAGCAATTGAAGTGGATTGAAGCGGAGTGCGAGCATGCGAGCAAAGGAAATTCGCATTTCGAATTTACCCTTTGGGATGATCGGTTTGGCGGGCCTTCTGTTGGCGGCGGCTTGCCCGGCGGACGCGCCGCAGGGGGGCTTTCCATCCAATGACGACTTGCGTCACGTCCGCGCAATGGCCGAGCCGAGACTCTCACCCGACGGCCGACATGTCTTGGTTCGTATCACCGACGCGACGGCCGACGGCGGGCGCAGTCATCTTTGGCTCGTCGACGTGGCCCTCAACACCTCGCGGCAACTGACCTTTTCTCCCGCCAACGACAAGCAGGGTGAGCTCGGCGGTCAATGGCTAGGCAATGGCGAAAACATCCTCTTCCTTGCGAAGCGTGGCGATCATACCCAATTGTTTTCCTTGCCCATGTCCGGCGGCGAGGCGCGTGTCTATGATTCAAAGCTTGCGCCGGCCATCGACGCCTCGGCCGAGGCGGACGCCGTGCCGCCACGCAAGGCGGACACCCCGGCAAGCGCGCAGGACCCACTACCTCTGGATATTGAGCAATATGCGGCGGCGCCGGATGGCCGCAACATCGCGATCATCGCATCGGATCCCGAGACGCCGGGCGAGAAGAAACAGAAGGACGACAAAGCCGACGCCCTGTGGCTCGACCATGACTTGCATGGCAAGCGTGTTTTTTTGTTGGATCCCGACACAGGCAAGTTAACTGCGGTCGCGGTCCCGCCAAATGTCGCAGCACTTGCCTGGGCAAGGCAAAGCGACCAGTTCATCGCGATCAGCGAAGCACCGAACCATCTCGCAGATCTCGGGCCGGCGAGGAGCGCGTGGCTGGTGCGCGTCGCCGAGCCCAACCGTCCGACGCAACTCGAGGAAATTCCGGCGACGATCGAACGCGGCGCCTGGTCGGCGGACGAAACGCATTTTTACTACCTCGCGCAAACTGAAGCGGACACTCCTCCGGGTCATTGGGATTTGTACACTTTCGGCATTGCCGATCGAACGATCCGCAACCTTACGCGCGACTTCAGCGGGTCGATCGGTTCGGATGCGCCCACGGCAGTGGATGCCGATGTGCTCCAATTGGTCGAAACGGGCGTGCATTCCGCCTATATCCGCATTCGCGGCGGCAAGACCGAGCTGCTGCGCTTCGCGACTCCAGTCGTCACCGGACTGCACGTCAACGCGACGCACACCGGCTGGGTATGGCTCGGTCAGAGCGGCGCGCAAGCAGCGACCCTGTATTTCACGGAGCGGCTGGATCGGCCGGCGCGCGCGTTGAGCACGCCGAGCTTGCTGCCGGGCAGCTGGCCGGCAGCGAATCCGCGCGTGATTCGCTGGAGCAGCGATGGCTTGTCGATCGAGGGACTATTGTATTTGCCGCCGCAGGCCTCATCTGCCAAGGTTCCGCTGATCGTCGATGTGCACGGCGGACCGACCGGGGTCTGGCTCGATTCCTACAATCCACTGACCGAGTTTCTATTGGGCCAAGGATGGGCGGTGCTGAAGCCGAATCCCCGCGGCAGCTCGGCCTACGGAAAAACCTTCGTCGCCGCCAACAGGAACGATCTCGGCGGCGGCGACTACCGCGACATCATGGCCGGGGTCGACGCGGTGATCGCCCAGTATCCGATCGATGCGAATCGACTGGCGCTCATAGGTTATAGCTACGGCGGCGAAATGGCCGGATTCGTCGAGGGCAAGACCGACCGGTTCAAAGCGATCGTCAGCGGCGCACCCGTCATCGACCAGCACAGCGAATACGGCACCGAGGATGACTCCTGGTACGACCGCTGGTTCTACGGCAAACCGTGGGAACACGCCGAGGATGCATGGCGGCAGAGCCCGCTTGCCGGGGTCGCTCACGCCAAGACGCCGTTCCTGCTGATTCAGGGCGAGGGCGACACGGTCGACCCGCTCGGCCAAAGCCTGGAGATGTATCGGGCGCTGCGTCAAGCCGGTGTGCACGTCGAGATGGTGCAATATCCGCGTGATAACCATGGACCCTTGTCGGCCGGGCTGCACGGATTTCCGAGCGCGGAGCCTTGGCATGGCTTCGACGCACGCCAACACATCGTGAAATTCATCAAGGCGGCCTTTGAGGCGCCGAAGTAGCGCTCAGGGGCTCATCTACTGCCAGGCATCCAATTTGGGTAAATCATCATTGAGCGTGTAGTAGTCCGATTTATCCGCGACGAAAATGTGCTGTTCGAGTTCGAGGCCCGTCGGCGTGTCGAGCGTGCCCGCCATGATGCTGGTCGTGTCGCCACCGACAACACGCCAAAATAGATTGCCGCCGCAGGTGCTGCAAAATCCCCGCTCGGCTCTCGCCGACGAGCGATACCACGCAAGGCTGGCCGAATTCAGCAGCGTAATGGACGCAGACGGCGCGTTCGTGGCGGCGACGAAGTGCCCGCTGGTCCGACGGCACTGCGAACAGTGACAGGCGACGACCCCGCGCAATGTTGCGGAGACTTGATACCGGACACCGCCGCATAGGCATCCACCTTGATGCATTGTCTTAGGGAATTCCGGCATATAGCCTCCTAGGGATCTCGCAAATTACGGATGACTCGATTCGTAAGCTCTGGATTTCCAGCGAGTGCCCATCCCGAACCAAGATTCAAGTGCCGAACCGATCGTCGCCGCCATAAAAAACAGCGCGATCAAGGGCAAGCACAGCGCCCAAAGCTTGCTGCGGCCATAGCGCGCGAGTGTCGGCAAATACGTCAGGGCGGCCAAGATGCAGGCGCCCAGACCGCAATAGAAGCCCCACCCGTGGCCGAACAGCATTTCCCAGACGGGCGCGAGCCACATAAGGGCGAGACCGACGAGCGTGACGGCAAGCAAAACGGTCGAATAACGCAATTGAGTGAACGCCGTTCGAGAGATCATCCGCCACATGTCGGAAAAATGCGGATAGGGACGAACCGAAGCGGCGAGGACTGAATGGCCGAGATAGAGGCTTGCGGACTTCTTCACGATCGCCGCCAGCGCAACGTCGTCGATCAGTGCGGACTTGATCGCTTCCATCCCGCCGCAACGCTGCAGCAGCTCGCGACGAATCAGTATCGTACCGCCGGCGGCCGCCGCGACGGAGGAATGCGCGTCGTTGACCTTGGCAAAGGGGTACAGCATTTGGAAAAAATACACGAACGCCGGCACCAATGCCCGTTCGGCGAGGCTCATGCAATTGAGGCTGACCATTTCACTGAGCATGCCGACGCCCCGCGCTTCGAGTCCGGCAACGAGCGATGTGAGATGGCGCGGGTCGTGCACGATGTCGGCATCGGTGAACAATAACAGCGGCGCATCGCTTGCCGCGATACCCTGCCTCAACGCCCATAATTTTCCCGACCAGCCGGGCGGCTTCGCTTGAGCATCGATCGTCTGCAGGTTCGGCGCGGTGCCGGCCAAGTCAGCGGTTCCATCGGTCGAATTGTCATCGACGAGGAGTATGCGGAACTTGCCGGCGTAATCCTGCGCCCGCAGCGAGGCGATCACCGGAACGATCGTGCCCGCCTCGTCGCGCGCCGGGACGATGATGTCGACAGCGGGAAATTCCGTTGGTGCGGACGGCGGCAATTGCGGCGCAGACGCCCAGAATCTGCCGTGCGCGAAGGCCAGATAGATCCAGATACACAATGACAATAGTCCGATCATCGCTTTAAGCTTAATCCGTCGCCAACAAGCCGGGTAGCCGGTTAGCTTGCGCGTTTGCGGCAGTCTAAACTACCTCTATGAGGACACTCGCGCGATTCTACGCGCTGGCCGCTTGTAGTTTGCTGTTCCCAGCGCGCGTTCTGTACGCGTCGCCGGCACAGAGCGCCGCCGACGAACAGGCGCGGTGGCAGGCGGCAGCGAATAATACGGTCATCGTCCGAGACGATTGGGGCATTGCCCATGTCCATGGCAAGAGCGACGCCGACGCGGTATTTGGCATGATCTATGCGCAAGCCGAAGATGACTTCAATCGCGTCGAAACGAACTACCTCAACGCCATGGGGCGCCTTGCAGAGGCGGAAGGCGAGTCGGCAATCTACCAGGACTTGCGCATGAAGCTGTTCATCCGGCCCGACGATCTTCAGGCGCGCTACTCGGCGAGCCCGCCATGGCTGAAGAGGCTCATGATCGCGTGGTCCGATGGGCTGAATTTCTTCCTGCACAGCCACCCGGATGTCGAGCCTCGCGTGATCCGGCGATTCGAACCCTGGATGGCGCTCAGCTTCAGCGAGGGCAGCATCGGAGGGGACATCGAACGCGTGCCCTTGGGCCCGTTGCAAGATTTCTACGGCCCACCCGCACCCGAGGCCGGCTCCCAGCTGGCGGTGTTCGCCGGGCCTTCGAGCCCGAAGGAGCCCGGCGGCTCGAATGGAATCGCGATTGCGCCGATGAATACACTGAACCATCATGCGTTGCTCCTGATCAACCCGCATACGTCGTTCTTTTTCCGGTCCGAACTCCAGGCGACGAGCGATGAGGGTCTGAACGTCTACGGCGCGGCGACGTGGGGGCAATTCTTCATTTACCAGGGCTTCAACGAGCATGTCGGCTGGATGCACACGTCGAGCGGTGTGGACAACGTGGATTTCTTTCTCGAGACCATCGTCGAGAAAAACGCACGTCGCTACTATCGATACGGCCGCGAATTGCGCCCTGTCCTGACCTCCACGGTCAGCGTGCCGTATCGCAACCGGGACCGCGTGCTCGCGCAAAAGATATTCGTGGTGTACCGCACGCATCATGGTCCGATCGTTCAGAAGAAGGACGGCAAATGGGTCAGCATCGCCCTGATGCAAAGACCCGTCGAGGCGCTGTGCCAATCCTTTCTGCTCACCAAAGCGCATGACTTCGCGTCCTTCATGAAGGTCATGGAGTTGCGCGCGAATTCGTCGAACAACACGGTATTCGCGGATTCCGACGGCGACATCGCTTACTTACACCCGCAGTTCATCCCGCGGCGCGACGATCGCTTCGATTACACGCATCCGGTGGATGGCGCCGACCCCGCGACCGATTGGAAGGGGCTGCACGAACTCAATGAGGCGCCGCATCTACTGAATCCGCCGAATGGCTGGATCATGAACACCAACAACTGGCCCTACTCCGCCGCGGGTCCCTACAGTCCCAAGCGCGAGCAGTATCCGCGCTACATGGATACCGCCGGTGAGAATCCGCGCGGCGTCCACGCCGCACGGCTTCTAAAGGATCGCAAGGACTTTACGCCGGCGGCGTTGAACGAAGCCGCGTACGATTCTTTTTTGCCCGCGTTTGAGCCCCTGATCCCCGCGCTGGTGAGCGGCTATGATGAGCTCGCCAGCACGAATCCCCTCAAGCAGAAGCTTGCCGATCAGATCGCAATCCTGCGCGGCTGGGACTATCGGTGGTCCCTGCATTCGGTCGCGACGACGCTTGCCGCTCTATGGGGCGATGCGCTCTGGGAAGAGGCAAAGACCGATCCCGATGCGGAGAACATCTCAGTCTACGATTGGATCGCCGAGCACACGAGTGCGCAGCGGAAGCTGGCTGCCTTGTCGGCCGTCTCGGACCGGCTGCAGCACGACTTCGGCAGCTGGCGCATTCCCTTCGGCAGCATCAATCGGTACCAGCGCTTGACGGGGGCGATCGTGCAGAACTTCACCGACTCGGGTCCGAGCGTACCGGTGCCGTTCACCTCGTCGCGCTGGGGATCCCTGGCTTCATTCGGCGCAAGCCGCTATGAGGGTACGAACAAGTATTACGGAACGAAGGGCAACAGCTTCGTCGCCATCGTCGAATTTGGCGAGAAGGTGTCGGCGCGTGCGGTATCGATCGGTGGCGAGAGCGGGGATCCCAAGTCGATTCATTTCGACGATCAAACGGCGCGCTATACCGACGGCACACTCAGGCCGGTCTATTTCTATCCGGCTGACCTCGTCGGTCATTCGGAGCGGCAATACCACCCGTACTAGAGGCGATCACCGCGCTCAACACCGACAGGGAAAATTCATAGCCCTGTACCCAAGTGCTGGCACGCGGTCCCGCGACATTGAGCACCTGGATCTCGTGCTCGTCGACGAATCGCAAAATCGCCGCTGCCGCGCGCGGTTCCGAGATCTGCGTTGCATCGAGCACGACGAAGGGCTTCTTTTCACGGATACACAAATCCCGAGTGAGCTTCGTTCCGCCCGCGAGCGATTCATGGAACAAGATCGCGGTCCCATCGCTTTCCTGCACATTCTTCAGCGTGCGCTGGCGAGATCCGCCGCCCGCGAGCGGCGTCAGCCGATATCGCTCGGGGATCGGCCCATCCTCGGCACTGCGATTACCCGGACACCACCCGCCGCAGGCAAGCCCCGCCGCGAGGGCCGCATCCAGCGCTCCGCGATCGACTCCCGTCTGCCCGCCCGACACGATCTTGATGAGACCCATTTGCGCCGCTCTCCTCGACGATCTGTCACCGTTGACGCCCGCAATCTACTTTGGCGATTTTCGCGACCGGGCCGCGCATCGGCGTGCGCAATGATTCCAGTCCCTTGAACTCGACGAACTGCGTCGTGCGGGTCCACAAATAGTCGCCGTAATAAAACGGCTCGAAAGAGACCGTGGAGTCTATTGGCAGGGGACCGATCTCTGCATCGGCGCGTGCCTCGTAGAAAAACGGAATGGATTTGCGCTCACCGCCATGACCGATGACTCGATGTTCGGTCGCCTTGATGCGTCCACCGCTCCAAGCCTCGAGGATCGCGCCAAAATTAACCGCCAACGCCCCTTCCGCCGGCGGCACATCGATCCATTGGCCGCTGAGATGGCGAGCCTGGAGCCCCGCGACGCCGTCCTGTGCCAAAAGAGTCAAAAATCCAGTGTCGACATGCGCGATTCCAGTCGTGTAGCAGCGAGTCCCCTCGTGCATGACCCACAGATCCGGATTCGCAACGAGCGCCTCGTCGAGATCCGTGCGCACGGGGTAGCGAATCAGGCGCAAGGTCGACAGACCCCGCTCGAACGCATGATCGAAGAAGCGCTCCTCCAGGGTCAAGCCGCGCGCGATAGCCCGCATCAGGTTCTGGCCGACCCGCTCCATGCCAAGATAGTAGCGCGCCACCGACGCCCGCCAGCCGGGCAGCGCTTGCTCCGGCGGCAGCGGCGTCGCTTCGCGCAGCGGATCCTCGTTGTGCACGACCGACGGACCGTAGGCCACGTCGGCGCCGAGGTCAATGCCCTCCTTGCAAGTGAGAAATCCCGTTTGCGACGGGAACCAGCCGCGATAGCGATTCGGATGCGAGGGCTCGAATTTCTGGCGCCATAGCGGCCGAATCACGCTCATCGGAAGCTCAAACAGTCGCAGCAGATCCGCGCGCGACTCCGGGTCAATCGGCAAATCGGTGGGCAGTCCGCCCGCGACAAAAAAACCAAAGCTTGCCGCTGCCTCCATGATGGCCTCGTCCGTGCGGTCCCGCGCCGCGGATGGGGCGCCGAACAAGTCTGCAACGTCGATTTCGGGAATGCGCAGTTTCGCCGGCATATCGTAATGCGCTCAGTGTCCGGAATCGTATTTCTGAAGCAGTGATTTCGGTGCGATGAGTCGCCACGCGCGCTCGAGCAGATCCGGCAATACGCTGGCATCGACGCTCGAGAAGCGCACCAATATCCAAGGATAGTCGCGATAATGATCCGTGATGAAGAACACTTCCGGGTCGGCCTGCATCAAAATCTCGCGGTCCAATAAATCGGCGCGTAGCACGAGGCACTCTCCGCTTTGATGCAGCCGCGCCAATAGCTTGCCCCGCACTTTCAGGGCCGCGGTGCCGTATGAAGTGGAATCCTCGATACCGGGAAGCGCTTGTGCAGCAAGACGCACCTGCTCGAACGTCACCATGTCTCATCTACCTCGTCAGTCGCCCCTCACCGGCGGAATCACAACAATCTTGCGATTGCTGGATCGGCGGGCATTTTACCGACCCATAGGAACAAAATACGCAACATTCGCCCGGCTTCGGCCGCAGCAGCACATGGCAGTTCGCGCATTCGTAGAAAACAATGCAGGCATCCGTCGGCATTGTCTCAATCGTCTTGGCGCCGCACTGTGGGCAGGTCAGCGCGGATTCGAGTACGAGGGTGGACCCCTTTGCGGCCGTGTTCGGCATTCGCTTGACTTCCATGGCCGTCGAAGACCCCTCTCAAACAGCCCGGAGTGGCGCGGCGGCATCGTCCCGAGGCTCTTGAAACCAGTCTAGAGAGATCTGCTGGGCCTCGATGAACGAAACCGCGACTTTGTCCACACCGTTGGTGCTGGCCTCGGGAAGCATCGGCTGCGCCAGGGTTCCGGGCAATAATACGGCCACGATGCAAGCCGTCGGAAAGCGGCGGCGCACACCCTCCGCGACCGCCCTGCATTGCTGCCGTTCGGCGCTCGGAAACGCGCTCACCAGCTGCACCATCGAAATGTTTTGCGCGGAACCGCCGGGCGGCCCCGGCTGCGCGAGATCCGCGAGCGAAAAGTGACGGGCATCTATTTTTTGGTCGCGCAATACGCGCACCAGCAATTCGGTCGCGAGATCATCGGCAAGCGATCCGAGACCGACGCATATGATGACCGAGCCCTGCGGAACCTCAATCGGACCTTGCCATTTGCCGGAGGCCACTTCCCGCTGGCTGCGCAAAAAAGTCCCGACGTTGGCGTCTTCCAGCACTGTGCTGTGCCGCCGGCGTCGCCGAAATAGGCGCGATTCTCCGCCGATTGCCGATATGACGGCGGCGACGGCGGTGCGCATTTTGGCCTGCTGATCCTCGCTGATCGCGCCCGCCTCGCGATCGAGGCGCGCAAGATGCAGCGCCGGAATCAAGACAAAATCACAATAGGCCGCAAACGAGTTGCGCTTGAGAAAGTCCATTGCGTTGATGATGATCTCGTCGGCGTCGGCCGACAGCGCGCGTTGATAAAATCGCTGGGACATCGTCAACGCATGGGCATCGCTCAGCAAAATATCCAATAGATGCAGTGCGCGGACATTGCGGCCCGCGACCAGCAAGCACATCGTCAACGGCGTCGATACGATCAGTCCGATCGGCCCCCACAGCCAAGTCCAGAATATCGCAGCGATGACTACCGAGAGCGGCGAAAGACCGGTCAAATGGCCGTACAATTGCGGCTCGACGAGTTGCCCCGCAATCACCTCGACCAACACGAACAATCCGAGGGCCTCGAAGGCGAGCGACCAGCCGGGATCGACCGCCGCCGCCAGAAGCGCGGATAGCGCCGCAGCGATCCAAATTCCGACATACGGTACGAATCGCAGCACGAATGCCATTGCGCCCCACAACAGCGCATGCGGCACGCCAATTGCGTACAGCCCGGCCCAGATAAGCGCTCCCACGCCGACGTTGACCGCAAACTGGGAGACGAAAAACCGGGAGAGCCGCTCGCCGGCATCGTTGAGGGCGATCGTCATTCTGCGAACGTCGGTACCGCCCGCAATGCGAATGAAGCGATCGCGCAAGGCCTCATGCTCGAGCAACACGAATATCAACACCACCAGAACGATTCCGGTGCTCTCCAGCGGTATCCAAATGGAGGACAAGACCTTCTGGATCAGCTGAATCGAGTTCGCCGGCGGCTCGCGCAATTGCACCAGAACCGGATGCGCCGCATCATTCCCGGCGCTCGCCCCAGGCGCGCCGAGGTCCGGCGTTTTCAGGTTCTTGTCGGCGATCTCATTGATGACGCGTCCGGCCTGACCGGTCAGCGCATTGACCCGTCCGACCGTCAATTCATTCAAGGTCACCAATTTGTGACGAATGGTATGTTCGTACTGCGGCACGCTCGCGGCCATGCGCACGAGCTGCGACCCAATGAAAGCCGCGAACGCCGTACAAGACACCGCGAGCACCAATACGGCGACAATCACCGAAAAAGTGCTGCCCACTCCCAGATGCCGCAACCCGCGGACCAGCGGCGCGACCAGTAAACTCAATATGATCGCCAAGGTGATCGGGACGAGCACATCCCGACCCAAATACAACAATGCCAGCACGGTCCCTGTAGCCAGAATATTGTTCGCGAGACCGCGCGGCGTGGCCGGCAGCAGCGAACTCGGGATTGCGGGTCGAGGGGTATCCATAGGGGGTATGTTGGCACCCTGAAGGCCATTCGGCCAGCGCCGCTGCAAATAAGCAAATGTGGTTAGATTGTCGGACCACTATGCAGCCCATCACCGTATAGATCCGCGACCGCTCAGGATCTCGAAGCGCTCAATCGCTTTCAACAGGCCATCGTGGCGGCCGAACGTCCGTTCGATGCCGCGATTAAAGACGGGCCGGTCGGTTACTACGACATTGCGCGCATGCTGGCTTCGGACAACGTGCGATTCGCGGTCGCGACCGCGGGCGCAAAACTCATTGGCTGCGGTTTTTGCGCGCATCGATGTTGCGAAGCGCTATTTGAAGCATGCGGCACAGGCTTATCTCGATCTGATGTGATCGATGATGATGGCCGATGAAACGCCCGATCGATGAGTCGCCGCGCATCGGCGCTGTCCCATTGTCTTGCACCGTAGATTTTTTCAATGACGCGGCCGTCGGCATCGACGAGTACGGTCAGCGGCAGCTTCGATGCGCCCAGCATGTTCTCCATCTGCAGTCCTCTGTCGATGAAATGGCTGATCGTCGCATTCGTTTTTTTCAGTAGCGAGCGGGCTTGATCGGCATCATCGTCGGTCGAGATGCCGATGATCGCGAAGTATTGGTCCCCGTCACGCCACGCGAGCCGCTCCAGCGACGCCATTTCCGCCTTGCAGGGTCCGCACCAGCTCGCCCAAACATTGATGAGCAGCGGTCTGCCGCGAAATGCGCTTAAATCCTGCGACGGGCCGTTCAGGCCCTGCATATTCGCCGCTCGCAGAATCCCCCCGACCGGAACCTCTCCGGGCGTGTCCGCGATGGCTGCAGGAGTGGCGACGGCCAGGCATAACAGTAACGCGTACCATCGCGCTGGCGGACGGAAATGCGCGTCAAGCGCCGGCATTAGAATGCGTCACAACACCAGCGGCCGAAGCAAATCAGCGGCCCGCTCCGCAATCATGATCGTCGGCGCGTTCGTATTGCCGCCGATCAGCCGCGGCATGACCGACGCATCCACGACACGCAAGCCCTCGACGCCGCGCACTCGCAGCTCGCAGTCGACGACCGAGCGCGAATCGCTGCCCATACGGCAGGTACCGACCGGATGGTAGATAGTCTCGGCTTTGCGCCTCAATACGGCCTCGATGTCGGCACGCGTCGTCGCGCCTTCGCCGGGATAGATCTCGCTGCCGACGTACGGTGCAAATACTTGCGTCTTGAGGATTCGCCGCGACAGCTGTATGCCCTCGAGCAGGATCTCGACATCGCTCGCCTCGCTCAAGTAACGCGGCTGGATGCGCGGGGAGTCGCCGGGGCGGCTCGATCGCAAGCTCAGCTTGCCGCGGCTGCGCGGCCGCAATGCGCAGGCGTGAATCGTGATTCCGTGCCCGGGAAGTCGATTACGCCCGTGATCATCGAGCTGCGCCGGCACAAAATGCAGCTGTATGTCGGCACGCTCGTCGGGAGCCAATTCGGAGCGCACGAATGCCCCGGCTTCCGCCACGTTGCTGACGCCGGGTCCGGAGCGCGTCAGCAGGTAGCGCAGCGCGACCCCCACTTCCTGCCAGGCGTTGAAGTCATAGGTAATCGCCTGCGTGCACCGGTTGAGCGTGCAGAAATCCAGGTGATCTTGCAGATTCAGACCGACCTCGGCGTTTTCTGCGACGACCGTGATGCCGTGCTCGCGAAGTTCGATCGGGTCCCCTATGCCGGAGAGCATCAACAGCTGGGGTGAGGCGATGGCGCCACCCGCCAGCATCACTTCGCGCGCCGCACGCACGTTCTGCATCTGACCGCGATGCCGATACTCCACGCCCGTGGCGCGCCGGCCATCGAATAAAACGCGCGTCGCCGCGGCAGAGGTCCGGATGGTCAGATTATTTCTTGGCTGTGCCGGCCGCAGATAGGCAACCGCAGCGCTGCAGCGACGGCCGGCGCGCTGGGTGACTTGGTAGAATCCGATTCCGGTCTGCTCGGCTGCGTTGAAATCCGGATTGTGCTTGAGGCCGCACTCGACACCGGCCTCGACGAACACCGCGCTCAAGGGGTTTCGATAGCGCAAATCCTCGACGGACAGCGGCCCGCGGACGCCGTGATAAGCGCCGGCTCCGCGGCTTTGGTCTTCCGACCGTAAGAAATACGGCAGTACGCTGGCATAATCCCAGCCGGTCGCGCCGAGATTAGCCCATTCATCGTAGTCGAGATGGTGGCCGCGGGTGTAACACATGGCGTTGATCGAGCTGCTGCCACCCAACACGCGACCGCGCGGCCAATAGAGCTTGCGGCCAAGCAAGGCGGACTCCGGCTCCGTGTAGTAGTCCCAGTCGACCTGCCGGTTGCCGACCAAGCGCGCAATGCCCGCCGGCATATGTATATAGGGACTGGTATCCCGCCCGCCCGCTTCCAGCAGCAATACGCGCACGGCGGCGTCCGCCGAAAGCCGGTTGGCCAAGACACAGCCTGCGGATCCCGCGCCGATAATCACGTAATCATATTCAGCTTCGGGCATTTGCAGTGCTTTCTATGGAGAGCGCGCGGTCTCGATGACCGTCAACAAATCGGGGGTCGCGGCATCGCGCTCTAGCCGTGGGTAGCGTGCTTTGCCGGCATAACGCACCTCGATCGTCCTGAACATCTCGTCCTTCTCCATGAGTAGGCTGATCGTGCGCGCCTCCGCTCCGCCCCCATTGAGCGCATCCCGCAGCACTTCCTTCGAATACTTTCGTCCGTTGACCGCGACGAGCTTGCTCCCCGGTGTCATTCCCGCGCTATCGCCCGGCGAACCCGGTATCAGATAACTCACGACCGCGCCATCATCGAGCAGCACGAATCCGAGCGAATAGCGCAGATCCGTCCATTTGAACATCGCCCCCTCGCCCTTTTGCACGCTGCTGGGCTCGGATGCGAACGCCAGGCGCCAGCCGCTGCCAGCGAGTCCCTCGAGCGGCGCGCCGGCCTTGATGCGATCGAGCCGTTCGGTCCAAAAGCCGCGCCAGTCGTAGGGCAGCACGGCATTGAGCGCCGCGATGACCGCCTCGAAATCGTAGGGCACGACCTTCGGCGCGCCGCCCGGCGGGCCATAGAACCGCTGGCAAAAATCATCGAGACTCTTTGCGCCATTGGTCTTGCTGCGAATGAGGACATCGGCTTCGAGCCACAGAAGCGCGGATTCCCGATAAAAATCCGTGCCGCGGATCCAGGCGCGCCAGTCCATCGGTTGGAAATACCCGAACTGCGCTGCGACCGCGGTGTCGGCGAGCGGACGCCACTCGCGACCCTTGTGCGATTCCATGAGAGCGGCGACATCGGCCCAACCGACGCGCGCGTCCTCGAGCGAGGCGAGACCGCTGCGTGCGCTCAAGACCATGCCGAGATATTCGGTGAGACCCTCGTAGACCCACAACAGATCCCCGCGCATCGGCGTGTCGTAGTTGCCGGTGGCAAGGCCGATCGGACGCCGGTACTTGCCGTTCCAGGAGTGGACGTATTCATGCGGCAGCAGCGTCGTGACCGCGGTCGTTCCGCGCAGCTCCTCGTCGATCAGCGAGCGCTCGGCGGATCGATTGTCGCTCGACTCATGGTGCTCGATGCCCTCGTACCCGATCCGGTCGCTCAAGGTCCAAAGAAAATGATACTCGCCGTAGTGCGTCGCGCCGAACAGCGCACTGGCCTCGCGCACGAGCTGGCGCATGTGCGCCTGCGTCGCCTCCGGCGCATTGAGCGCGGCGTCGCTATCGGCCGCGAGATGCAGGAAAGCCGACGGCGTACCACCGAGTTCGAATGTTCGAACGTGGCTGCCGGCGAGCACCGGTGAATCGATGAGCGTCGTCAGCGAGACGGAGCGGAATTGAGTGTAATCCCCGGTTGCGCCCGCCTTGGGTAAGGCGGTCGCCAAACCCCAATGGGGCGGCAGCTTGAGCCTTGCGGTGTACTGCAGATCGTCCGAGCGGGCACCCGCGGGATACAGCAGGACTTGGTTCCAGAGGATGATCGCCAAGGCGTCGGTGCTGGTTCGGTCGGCGTTTTGATTGGTGGCATCGCTAACCGCAAGAACCTCGAGCGTGACCTCGAGCGCGGTGGCGCCCGCTGGGATCTTCAGATGGAACGCATACATATTGGTCGAATCGCGATGCCACTGCAGGGTCTGCCCGTTCGCCACAAACTTGAGCGCCGACAGCGAGCCGATCGGACCATCAGGGGCGTGTTCGCCCGGCAGCCACTGCGGATAGAGCAGCGTCAGGGCGCCGGGTTTGACCGGCAGCACCAGATGCGCGCGCTCGATGCCGCGCGGCGCCTCGCTCGCATCGAGATCGAGCGTGGCGCCGGCCGCGGCGGCCGCAGCGGCCGCATTGGCGAGGGCCGCGCCTGCAAGCAGTGCGCAGGCCGCGCACAGCGCCGACAGAAACCCGTGGCGCGAGTCTTCGTTCCCCGATCGTACTAGGGTCGCAGAATGCATCTCGTCCGATCCCCCGCTTGGCTTTTTGAGCAGCATACCGTGCTATTGGGCGCGGCACCATGCGCCGCCCGATCCGGCAGACAGCCGCATGGCGCTCATTGACCGGCAGGCGATGGTCATGCTTTGATCTTCATCATCAACTCTGTCAGCAGAAAAACAATGATGAAAACCGATCGCGTGAGTAAATGCGCTTTGCTGCTCGCCTTCTCGGGATTTTGGGTAACGGCGATCGCCGAGCAGACGGCGCCTCATCCCACCGTCTTGCATGCCGCCCGTTTGCTCGAGGTCGCGACCGGCCGGCTGTTGATGCCCGGCGAGATTCTCATCGACGGCGAGCGCATCCTCGCCGTAGCGTCCAAGCTTGCGCATCCGGCCGGCGCTCGCGTCATCGATCTCGGCGACAGCACGTTGTTGCCGGGCCTCATCGACGCGCATGTGCACTTGTTTCTGCACCCCGGCGCGGAGGATTTGCAAACGGTACAAGAGTCGGTGCCGCAGCGAACCCTCCTTGCGGCGCTCGCCGCGAAAGCCGATTTGATGGCCGGCTTTACCGCGGAGCGGGACATGGGCACCGAAGGTGCGGGCTCCGCAGATACCGCGGTGCGCAACGCAATCGATCAGGGACTCATTCCCGGACCGCGGCTGCGCATCAGTGGCAATGCGATCGACATCCTCGGCGGTCACGAGGACGCCAATCATTTCAATCCCGCGCAGCACGTGCTCTCGAACGCTACTTACGCGAATAACGCCGATGAGCTCGTCGCCACGATCCGCGAGCAGCACAAGCAGGGTTCGGACTTCGTCAAAATATATGAAACGGGAAGAGATCAAATGCACGACGGCGTACTGCAGACGCCCTATCAATATACGGTACTCGAGCTCAAAGCCGCGATCGATGAGGCGAGCCGCTTGGGCGCGCGTGTTGCCGTGCATGCGATGGGAGAACCCGGCACGCTGTATGCGGCTAAGGCCGGCGTCGCATCCATCGATCACGCGACTCAACTCAGCGATGAAACGATGGCGATCATGCGGGCCAAGCAGATACCGGCGGTTCCGACCTTTGCAATCTTCGAGTATTTCTTACCCGCCCCGGGCGCCCCGGACCCGCGCGGTGAGCGCGATCTGTACGACTACAAGATCAAGGAATTCAAGCGACAAGTGGCCGCGGGCATCCCGTTCGCGGTCGGCTCGGATGTCGGACCGTTCCCGCACGGCACGCAGGCGCGCGAGTTCGTGCTGATGGTCAAATACGGCCTGCAGCCGCTCGCGGTGCTGCAGGCCGATCTATTGAACGGCGCGAAGCTGCTCGGCTGGGAGGGCCAAATCGGCGAACTGAAGCCCGGCTATTACGCGGACATCATCGCGGTGCCGGGCAATCCGCTCGAACACATCGAGGCGCTCGAGCATGTGTCCTTCGTCATGAAGGACGGAGCGATCGTCAAGCAAGCGCCCTAGGGGCGATCACTTCTTGATGAGTTCGACGCGCCGATTCTTGGCGCGACCTTTGTCGGTATCGTTGTCGTCGATGGGCTGGTCGGGCCCGAAGCCGCCCGAGCTCAAGCGGCCCGGTGCGATCTGTGCCGCGACGAGCGCGGCGACGACCGCGGCGGCCCGAGTCTGCGACAATTTGACGTTGTAGTCATGCTGGCCGACATTGTCCGTGTGCCCGTTGATCGCGAGGTTGAGGCTCGGATCATCCGTCATGAGTTTCACGACCTGGGCGATGATCGGCTTGGCGTCGGGCCTGAGTGTGGATTTGTTGAAGTCGAAATTGATGTACAGAACGGCCCGGCCGGTCTGATCGAGCTGTGACTTGAGCGACTCGGCGGTCGGATCTTCGGCCTGTGCGTAGGATCCGGCCAGCCCGATGACGGCCCACATCGTCGGCGCGAATTCCGAGGGTCGCCCGGTCGCGCTGTTCTGAACGGGCCAGGCTCCGGTGTCCTCCTGCGTATGCAGCAGATACTTGACTCCACGCACGAACTCGGCGGATCGGGTGTCGACGCCGGATTCCTTGAACGCATAGAGCACCTGCCCCGTGGCAAAGGCATTGGGTCCCGGCGATTCGCGCGACTCGTTCCAGCCACCGGTGGTGCCCTGCTCGGCTTTCAAGTGCGCGATGAGACCGTTCACGAGGGCTTGCTGTTGCGGATTTCCGAAGTGTGACAGCGCGAGGATCGAGAACACCTCGTCCTGCGTGGTCACGGGTTTGGCCGCGGCAATGAAGTCGATGGCTTTGACGCCGGCCGTCTGGTAGCGCGAATCGCCGCTCTCTGCAAAGGCCTGCATGAACGCTAGCGCGGCGTTCGCCGTCGTCATGAACGAGCCCTGGCAGATCGGCGCCTCGTCCAGATCCGGAATCACCTCGCCCGTTGGTTGTTGCTTAGCCGTGAGCCAGTCCGCAAATTTGAGGAGCGTCGGGTCGCGTTTGGTATCAGCCATCAGGTCGAGATAGGCGAAGCTCATCGCGGCGAACAGCGTAGCCATGATGGGCTGATCGGCCGGCGTGTGGGAGCCCTTGCCGGCGGCCTGGGCGGTCATCACGGATTGGTTGTCGACAAGGAGATTGAAGCTCTCGCTGCCGTCCGCGTCCTGCAGAATCCGCATATAGTCGGTCAGCTCCTGCAAGGCTGGCCGGCTCACGAGATAGCCGTTGCGAGTCGCGATCGCGAGCCCCATCGCCGCCTGCGCCTGAACGTGGCAACCGAAGCATTGATTGTTCCTCTGCCACTCGACGGCCGCGGGCTGTAGCCACTCGATTCCCCGTTGCGCCGCAAACCGCGCGCTGTATTTCCAGCCCGCGATCTCGGGGTGGCGCGCGCCCAGCGCGGTGTAACCCGGACGCGATCCCTCGCTAACTTGAATCTTGCCGATTTCGAGCACGCCCTTCTCGCCGCTCGAGAGCACCCGCAGTTTGACGTAGCGTGCCTCGACCGGAGCAAAAGTAATCACCTGCGCAGCTTTCGCGGCGGTCAACGTGGCGGCGGCCACTTTGCTGAAAGCAGCCGTCGAATCATCCCTCGCCGTCCACACCTCGACATCCTTCGGCCCATGCCCCCGCTCCGGCGGCAGGGCCACGGTGACGGCCGACACCAGCGCCGTATCCTGCGCGTAGAAGGAGATGACGATGTCCTGCGGGAAGGCAAATTCCTTGCCCTCGGGTTGCCAGGTCGATCCCGTCGTTGCATCGATGAGGCTGCGGCCGGTGTGACCGGGACCGAAGGTGCCGGTAATGCTGACGATGTCGCCGCCGAAATCCAATGCGGCAATGTTCGCGCCGGCCGGCGCATCCGTCGCCCACGCCGTCGCGGCCGCTGCGAAGGTCACGCAGAGGCACCAGGCGGCTGTCCCCGCGGTCCGCATCGTCGCTCTCTGCGCATTGCAAGGTTCATTCCTGATTAGGCGATTCTTGCGATGAGTTGGTACGATGTGCGTCTCCTTTGAGCAGACCTGACTGGCTTCGGACTCGATTAGCCCAGCGCTGGCGATGAGTTGAACTAACCGCCGCCGAGCTTAAACTCCCAGCCCCATTCGTTGCCGCCATCCTTCATTCCAGTGATGAATTGGGTGAGGTAGGACGCCAGTTTATCCGGCGCAATCTCTTCCCCGTCGTCGTTGACGAACGAATTCCCCTTTCGGCGTACGCCATAGGATCCCTCAAGATCCGGCGCAGTGACGGCGCACAGCTTGATGTTCGCCTCGCCCAAGGGTTTGGAGAAGGAAAGACTCTTTCCCGACGCATCGCAGAAGACCTCCACCTGCGTTCCCTTCTGGACGGTTACCATGAGACTCACAAGCTTCGTGAGATTCGAGTCTATGATTATCCATGCCTCGCGTTCATTCATGTTGCATCACTCCTATTGAGAGTTGCCGTGCCCCGGTGCGGCAACGTCGGGCAGGACCTTTCTGGTGTCCGAATTAAAGCCACGGTAGCGCAGCGTGAAATGAGCCGCCGATTTAGGCACCGGGAAGATGACTTGATATCGGGCTTGGCCGTGAGCCGCGATGACGCTGCCCTCCGTCAAGCCATGCGGCAATGCCTCGAGTGCATCCGCATCGACGCCAATCTCATTGCTTCCGTCCAGTAAAAACAATTGCTCGGCCGTTTGGAATTCAATGCCCTGATCGACTTTCGATACGAGGAGCAGATCCAGAATGAGGAAGTCATTGCCCGCCGCGGGTGACTTTTTTCCGACCGACGCGACACGGCTCAGCCCGAGCACGTTCAGCGTGAGCGTGTCGGGATCCTCGAAGCTGAGCATGGGCTTGCCTGCGCGGGTTCCCGCAGGGCCCGAATTAGGTAGTGCCAGCGTCATCGCCTTGTATTCCGGCAGATTGATCGCGAGCGTCAGCGCGGCGTGCGCTACGGGGATCAGATACGCGAGCGTGCCGCGAGAAGGCACCAGAGGAATTAGCTGGGTCGCCGCAGTGAACTCATCGTCGAGCGTTTCGAGCGAGATGACGCGATAGCTGTAGCCGTCCGCATCAGCCAGAACCGAATACATCGTGGGATCGAAGCGGACCAGGTTGCCGGGCGAGAGTGCGCGCATGTCGATGTCGATCACCGCATACGTTTGCCCCGCGGGCGCGTGGACGCCGCCGACCGCGGCGAGCTCGCGCATCCCCAGAATCGCGGCCTCAATCAGGCCGTTGCTGGCGGGGCCTGCGATCGGATGGGGCGCGGGAGGCGCGTGCCCGAACAGCGGGACGCGCATGTCTCCTTGGTCGGTATCGATGAACAAGAGTTCGAGACTGGTTACTCCGTGATCGGGGATCTCGAACACCACGTCGCCGCTAACACCGCTTCCGGTGGTCGGTACGAGCAGTTGATCGATCGCCAGTGGATGCGGGGCCGCACCGGTCGCGTCGCTCAAGGTCACCTGGCGATCGCCGTCGACAATGAGGAACAGGTGATTGTTCAGCTGCGGCACGAGGTACTTGACGGGACCTACATTTTTCCACTCCGTGCTCACCGTCAGAAACGCGTGGTGCGCTGATGCGTACTGCCCGCCAATGTCTTCCGACACGCGAATTCGCGGGACCGTCAATTTTGCCTGCCGATTGCTTGCCGACGCGGTTGCGCCCGCTGGTCCCGTGGTGTAATTGCCGGGCGTCAGGCCGGCCGGCGATGATGCCGCACCCGGCGGCGGCGCGGCGCTCGCAGGGGTTGCGGGGATGGCGAGGCACGCGCCGAGCAGTGCAGCGTGTAGCAATCTGCCGGCGCCTGAATTCGCGACTTTCTGTCTCATACTCACCGCTCTCGCCTCCCCCGCATGACCGTCCCTGATCCTATTTGTCCTAAGTCACCTTCACCACTTCGGGGCACACAGGAGCCTGCCGCGGCTCACCGTCATCAGGATAAAAATACCAATCGATCGTTTCGGTCACTTCGCCTTTGGGCGTCTGAATTGTTTCCTTTCCGCACAACACGTCGGTGTCGGTCGGCAGATCAACGGTGATTAGGGAGATCTGGCCGATGAGCTGCGCGGTCATTATTCTTCCCGAACCGCCGCAATCGGGCGAGTAGCCGCCGACCATATATTGCACGGCGATAGGCTCCCCTTGAAATCCGTAATTGTGATGCTTGAGATCAAGATAGAGTTGAATACGCAATGCCTTGTTCTCACCGGAGCGATTGGGGTCTCCCGACATGAAGGCACAGGGACCTGTCGGTACGGGCCCGGATGAGCGGCCGCTTGCCACGGAAGTTCCTATGAAGATGTACTGCATTGCACCGGGGAGCCCGAACGAGCGGTCAAATAGGATTTTTGATTGGGCGGCGCTGATCTCCTTGCGGAATCCCGGAGCAGGTATTTGTATCGCGTGGTAATGGCCCACGTAGGTACGAATCGAGGCCCAATCGACTGAGTTGTTGCCCGACTGCGATGTCCCACCAAGCGCGAGGCCGACGACTGCGACAAGAAATGCCGTGCGGATGGTTCTTGTCATTTTACTTCTCTCCTCCGCAGGCTTCCTCTGCGCCGTGCTCTGCGCCCATGACAGGCAATGTGGTGGAGTCGAATTTAACGAGCGCGGCTTCCAACTTCAGGACCCGGCCCAGCTCTTCTTCGTCCTCCGTGAGCAGTGCAATCGTCATGCTGTCGTCGACTTCCATATCCAGCAGCTCGTTGATTGCATGGCAACATGCGCTTTGAACGCACGGCCCGACGGGCTGACTCGCCGCGCCACCGAGCACCGAGGTGATGCCGCCCATGTAACAGCGCAGAATGTCACCAATCATGCCGCCGGCGATCTTCGACTGCTTTGGTATGGTCTGTTGCAGCTTGGTGTATTCCGTCAGGTCCTGCGCGCCCCCGAGATCCATCTTGCCGATCGCGTAGCCCGTGTCTCGCTCAATGCTCCACCATCCGTAGGCGCGCGTGCCGTTCATATCGATGAGCTGCGCAGGGGCCACAATCGCCCGGTCATCGATTAGGTCCCGATCGAGCGCGGCCTTGATGGAAGGCGGTACGGATACAGAGCCCAGCGAGGCTTTTTGATCGGGGCCGATCGTAACCATCGCTACCTTCGCGGATTTCGCAGCGGCGATCAATGGTAGGGTGTTGAAGGCACCGCCGCCGGCTAAGCTGAAGCGCAATTCGATCGCGGTGTCCGCCGCTCCCCACCGCATCGCGAGACCGGTCTGCTGTTCGGGACGGCCTGCAAACCCGAACGGAGAATTGACGATATCAATACCTTCGCGATAGCTGACACGCTTGGACGCATCGGCCCAATCGGAGACCTCGAAACCGTGGCGATAAAATGCAAGGCGTGGGTGCTGATAGTAGGCGCGCACTTGCGGGGCAAACTGCATCTGAATCTCGTGCTCGGTATTAGCGCTCGACAGAAAAAACGTCAATAATTCAGGCGAGAGCAGCGGACCCGGCAGATCCGACGGCTTCAATCCTTTGGCGGGATTTGCGGCAATCAGAGCATTCTGCACATCGATGTCCGCATTGATCCACGCAAGCGTGGCCTTGGCAAGAAATAAAGGGTCAATCGCTCCGACCGCGACTGCGCCATCCCAGACTTGTGTCAGCAAAGCGCCCGCGGTGTCGTCGCCCGTCATTGCCGGATCGAGCTGCGCAGCTCCGCCGCTGGCCGCCAGCCGATCGAGGATGACGCGGCGCGAGCGCTGCGGCGCTGATAGCGGACCGCCGGTATCGACCTCAAGATAAATCCGTGCCAAAACCGCTCCAGTCGCCTCCGGATTTGGCGCCTCCGCCCCGGCGGTGCCGCCGACCAAGCCGCCCCATAATCCGTTGTTTCCCTGCGGCCCGCTCGGCTTATCGACTGGCGTCACACGCAGTTGAAACACTTGCTGAGCCGCCAAATCGTCGCCGACGGACAAGGTCGCGCGGAAGTCGTTTGCTACCCCCTGCGCGGCATCTGGAAGTATCGCCAATCGAATGTTTTTCCCCCAGAGATCGATGGCGTTGAATTCGCTCTCGAGCAAATTCCGGGATGTGATTGCGCCGCGTTTGAGGTAATCGGCGACCAGTCGCAAAGTCATCGTCTGCAATTGCGTGCTGTCCAATCCGTTGAGGTTGATCGTCTCGGCAACATCCGCATACTTGCGCCCGTACTCTGCCTGCGCAAAGCCGGGATCCAGATCCATTGTCTTGCCAGCTACGACCGCGCGCACCCAATAATGATCTTGAAGCGCCTTCAGTTGAGCCGCAGACTGGTTCGATCCGATCGTGATCTTCGCCGATTTCAGGGAAGAATCGAGAAACGCGAAATTCTGTTCGATGAGCTGAGCGCGGCGCCGGCCGCTTGCAGCCGTCATCGAATCTATCTGACGCATCTGCGGGGAAGATGCAAAACTGGGCTTGGGCATCGAGCGCAGGATCAATTCAGTGGCCTCCGGCTTTGCCGTGATTTCCGCCAGCCGACTCTGGGCTTGTGCGGCGTTCAATTGGCCATGCGCGATTTGCACCTCCACGCCCTGCGCAGAGAGCAACGTGCCAAGCAACAATGAGCGATCCAGATCATTGCCGCCGCGCGTGATCAACGTCGCCGCAGCGCCCTTCATTGCTCCCGCGTACGGTTCGAGCGCGATTTGATCCCGAACATACTCAAAGGCCGCCTCCGGCTTTTCCAACGAATCAGCCAAGGTGTTCATATCGGTAGCCGAGCCAGGAACCGCGGCGACATAGGCTTCAATGATCGATTTCCATTTCTGCGCCGACGCCAGATGCCGCTCGCCGATGATCTTGCTCTGTTCGGGTGATGATGACGGTCCGTTCTCCGATAGGACGCGCGCTGGCGCCGCGCCGCCGGATGCGCCGGCGACTGCCCCGTACAACGCGATGGCGAGAGCCGCCCGAACGATGGCGTACCATCGCCGGTGGCTGCTTGCGTTGTCAGGCGCATCTGCGACTTTGGTGTCAGGAGCAGCACCTGACTGTTTAACAGAAAGCGTAGGCGACGATGGCTCGGGGCCGAGCGCCGTGTCTGATTTCGGCTCGATCGGATCGGTCTTTTCAATTTTCAGGGGCTTGCCGCAACGTTCGCATAACGGCGAGTCCACAACCTCGTGACCACAGGAAGGGCAGCGCATGATTGACCCCTTGGAGTTATTGAAGACCCGCGAATTGGAGAGAATCTTTTTGGCGGAGCAACTCTGCGTAGGTGGATATCACGCGCGCCCAAAGACTGTCAAGCGCTACGGGCGGTGTGCAGTTAACGCAGGATTCGCACTTTTTTCTTGTCGGGTAGAGCGAGCGTTCTATCCCATTACTCACGCGCATCAGGCCGATGGCAACCTCGCAAATTAGAACGCCAGTGAGTCTAGCTGCCGCCCCCCTGCACGCGAGCATCGGGCAGAGTTTTCTTGCTGTCCGACTAAAAGCCGCGGTAGTGCAGCGTGAAATGTGACGCCGCTTTGGGCACTTGATAGACGACTTGAAATCGGGCCTGATCGTGCGGCTGAATGACGCTGCCTTCCTTCATTCCATGCGAAAGGCGGCACCGATGCCGTCTTTTATGTTGCGACCGACCAGCACGTGCACGAGTTGCTGTTCTCCTCGAGCAGGTGGACGGGCATTGATGTGACGGCCGCGTCCGGCGGCCCATCAGCCGCGAAATGAACATCGTTTGTTTCGAGCACGGGTGAATTATCCGGCGATAACATTTGCTTACTGTAGGATTTCCGCCGTATCCACAACCCTGCCCGTCATGATAAGGAACAGTCGCCGCGAACAAAGCGCTCCGTTCGCGATCGCAGCCGGAATGCCGGAGTTCCGAGGAGCGCGTATGATGGAGCCACATTGATGGACCCGAATTCGAATGGAATCGCGCTGTTTGCTGAGAATCTGTGCAGACCCGAGCAAAGAGGAACAATAATTGAACAGGGAGGAGTCATCATGCAAGATTCAAGACCGTTTCTACTTGTCTTCCTGAGTCTGTCGGCTTGCCTGTCCGGGCTCGCGTGGAGCGCAGGAGAGGGCCCTAGTGCCACGACGGCGAAGGTGAGCATCACGTCCAAGGGCAAGGAGCTGCCGTTGCAGCGGAACGAGCAGATCGCGCTGATGTTCATGCCTGCGATCTCATCGCTCGAAGATGATTGCCTTCAGTATGCAAGCCGCGGCTGCTCGATGGACGAATTGGTCAACGGCGGCGTAAAGGCCACGGATCAATGGAAAATCGGCCGGCTGAAATTCGATCCGCGCACGACCGATCCCAAGAAGTTCGGACTCGGCGGTTTCTACTTCGTCAAGGTCGGTTTTTGGGTTCGCGAAGGTGTTTTACAATCCGACCGGAGAGGCATCGATCACATCGACCAAGACGGACGGCTACAGCATCGAGGGCGACATTTTCGTTGCTCATTGAGACGCGGGTTCCCAGTGTAAACTCAACAATTGTTGTGACCCTGTTTTTTTTGGAGACGCGATGCATCGCCTCGCACTGTGGCTGCTGACGACGGCAATGGCAGCGCGCGAATACTCGTGCCACTATTCCAGCAAGGGCGGCGCCACCGGCGACATCTCTGCGCCGGCAGCCGGCGGCGCGTCGCATTCGCACCCGGGCGGCTTGATCCTCGTCGCGTTCGGGCTGCTGCTGCTGTACGGCGCACGCCAGAACTACCGCAAACTGCGCGCGCTCGAATCGTCCCCGATCAAGCCGATCCGCGACGTCGCTGCGGGCTTGGTGCACATCGTCGGCAAAGCCGTCGGCGAACGAAGCCTCACGAGCCCGCTCACCCGCCTACCCTGCTTTTACTATCAGGTTCTCGTCGAAAAGTGGGTGCCGCGCGGCGGCGGGCGCGGTGAATGGTCGATGTGCCTGCGGCACATCGATCACACGAATTTTGATTTGCAGGACGAGAGCGGCAAGGTAGCCGTCGATCTGCATCAAGCGCAACTCGATTTGACTCAGGTTTTCCAGAGAATAATCGAGCCCCAGGGTGAGCCCGCGTCGATCGGCGGGACCGGGCCTACGGGCAATGATTTGCGCGACTATCTGATGGGGACCAACGCCCAAATACAAGCGCAATTCGCCGATCGGAAGGTGTCGTTGATCCAGGCCTTAGCCGAGCCCGAGGGCAATGTCAGTTTGCTGCCGGCGAACTTCTCGCCGCGCGAGAGTGGACTGCGCCTGCGCTTCACCGAAACTTGCCTGATTGTGGATCAGCAATACAACATCCTAGGCACCTGCATCGATAACCCCAACCCCGGCGGCGAAGCCGATCGCAGGCAGATTGCGCGCGGCCCGAAGCAGAACACTTTCTTGATCTCGTGCAACGCCGAACCCGCACTGGAGAAGCAGACGAAGCGCGGCGTTTACCTCACGCTCGCGGTCGGCGGAGTTGTCGTCGCGTTGGGGCTCGCGATTTACTTCAATTGAGGATTGCTTCCCCCACTCAAGCGAGCGGGCGAAACTTCGCCGTGAAGTGGCGCATCGCGGATGGCTGCCAGGTGATCTGGTAGCCGCGCAGTTTGTCCTTATCGGCGACGAGATCCTCGAATACCTCGATGAGGTAATCCGCATGGCTCTGGGTGTAGACGCGACGAGGAAACGCGAGGCGCACGAGATCCATGCCGGCCGCGGCCTCGGTGCCGTCCGGCCGCTGGCCGAACATCACGGTACCGATCTCGCAGGATCGGATTCCGCCCTCGACGTAGAGTGCGACCGCGAGCGCCTGACCAGGATACTGGAGCGGCGCAATGTGCGGAAGCATGCGCCGCGCATCGATGAACACGGCATGGCCTCCCGTGGGTTTGACGATCGGTACGCCTAGCGCGGTCAGGCGTTCTCCGATGTAAGCGCAGGTCCTCAGCCGGTAGCGCAAATAGTTTTCGTCGATGATTTCACGCAGTCCTTGCGCAATCGCATCCAGATCCCGACCCGCGAGGCCGCCGTAGGTGGGGAAGCCCTCGGTCAGAATCAGACGACTGCGCGCGGCCAGAGCCAGTGCCTCATCGTTCAAGGCGAGCCAGCCCCCAATGTTGGCGAACGCGTCCTTCTTCGCCGACATCGTCATGCCATCGGCGTCGGCAAACATGTCGCGCACGATGTCCTTGACCGATCGATCGCCCTGCCCTTCCTCGCGCTGTTTGATGAAGTAGGCGTTCTCGGCAAAACGGCAGCCGTCGATGATGAAAGGACGGCCGTGGCGGCGCGCTATCGCCGCCACCGAGCGAATGTTCGCGAGGCTCACGGGTTGTCCGCCGCCTGCATTATTGGTGACCGTCAGCATCACGCAAGGCACCGCGCCGCCGTGCCGTGCCAGAAACTCTTCGAGCCGCGCCAGATCCATGTTGCCCTTGAAGGGGTGCAAGCTCTCGGGGTCGGTACCTTCCTTGATGACCAGATCGTGAGCCTCCGCTCCGGTGGCTTCGATGTTTCCCCGCGTCGTGTCGAAGTGACTGTTTGAAGGCACCTTACGGCCCGAACCGCCGAGCAGCGAGAACAGGATGGCCTCTGCGGCGCGCCCCTGGTGAGTCGGGAGCACGTGCTTGAACGGCATGAGATCCTTGACGGCGGCCTCAAAGCGAAAAAACGACGGGCTGCCCGCATAGCTTTCATCGCCAGACAGCAGAGCCGCCTGTTGCGCTGAACTCATCGCGCTCGTGCCGCTGTCGGTCAGCAGATCGATGATGACGTCGTCCGACTTCAGCGCGAAGAGGTTAAAATCCGCCGCGGCGATCAGCGCCGCGCGCTCCTCGCGAGTCGTCATGCGGATCGGCTCCACCGCCTTGATACGGAACGGTTCGATGATGACTCGGGTTCGATTAGCGCGATCAATCATTGGGCGACTCCGTCATTGCCGCGGACGCGGGTTCGTTCGTTGGGTGGGTCATTGTAAAGACCTGTCGCGGCAATGGGCGCGTTTTGCGGCAAGCGCTTCTCGGTATCCTTGCCAATCAATGCGACAATGGGCCTCAGGAGGCGCGACGACCAATGGCCACGGGTTGGGACCCTGAACAGTATCTGAAGTTCGCAAGCGCGCGACTGCGGCCGGCGATCGACCTGCTGGCCCAAGTGGAACTGCCGGCTCCCCGCCAGATCTACGATCTTGGCTGCGGCCCCGGCAACGCAACCCAATTGCTGCGTAGGCGCTGGCCGAAGTCGACGATTACCGGCGTTGACAGTTCCCCGGCCATGCTCGCGCAGGCCCAGCGCGAGGTCGCGGATTGCAGCTGGGTTCAAGCCGAACTTGCCAATTGGCGAGCGCCGGTGCCGGCCGATTTGATTTTTTCCAATGCCGCGCTGCATTGGGTCGCGCGGCATGATGCGCTTTTTCCGCGGCTGGTATCGCAGCTGGGATCCGGCGGCTTGCTCGCCGTGCAGATGCCCAATAATTTTGCGGCGCCATCGCACACCTTGATCGCCGAGACCGTGGCGGCGGGTCCCTGGCGCTCCACGCTCGAGCCGCTGCTGCGCCCGGCGCCGGTCCGCGCACCTTCCTATTATTACGAACTACTCGAGCCGCTGGTGCCGCAGATCAGCATCTGGGAAACGGAGTATCTGCAGACGCTGCGGGGCCCGGATCCCGTCAAGGAATGGGTCAAGGGTACCTGGCTCAAACCGCTGCTGGATGCGCTTGCGGGCGCCGATCGAGCGGCATTCGAAGCCGACTATGCGCAGCGTCTGCGTGCCGCGTACCCGCCGCTCCCGAGTGGTGTCACGCTGTTTCCATTCAAGCGCGTGTTTCTGATTGCGCGCAACCGAACTTAGCGCCAAGCCCCTCACGGAATAGCAAACCATGAAACACGAGAGTTACACCAAACACGATCTCGTCACCGGAAGCGCTTACGATCCGATCAAAGAGCCTCGATACACCGAGATCGCCACGTTCATGCGCGCGCCATTGGCGAGTTCGATCGAAGGCATCGATATCGGCTTGATAGGGGTCCCGACCGACTTGGGTGTCACCAATCGGCCCGGCGCCCGGCACGGCCCGCGCGAAATGCGCAATTCTTCGAGTCTGATGCGCAGCTTCAATCTGAGCCTCGGCATCAACCCGTACGAGCTTTGCCGGATTGCGGATCTCGGCGACGTGCACCTCTCGCATCGATACGACCTCGAAAGGCAAATCGTGGACATCGAGGCGTTCTATCGCAAGATCAAAGCGGCCGGCATCCGGCCCGTCACCGCCGGCGGCGATCATTCGATCACCTATCCGATATTCAAGGCGCTCGCGGCCGACGCGCCGGTCGGCATGGTGCACATCGATGCGCACACCGACACGTGGGCCGAATTTGCCGGATCGAAATTCACGCACGGAGCGCCATTTCGCCTGGCGGTTCAGGATGGATTGCTCGATCCGAAGCGCACGGTTCAGATCGGCATTCGCGGCGGCCAGAACACGATGGACGGCATCGAGTTTTCGCAACATCACGGCATGCGGGTCGTCTTCATCGAGGAATTCGCGGCGCTCGGCGTCGAGCGGGTCATTGCGGAAGCGCGCAAGGTCGTCGGCGACGGACCGACGTATATTTCGTTCGACGTGGACGGGCTAGACCCGGTGTACGCGCCGGGTACCGGAACGCCCGAGGTCGGCGGCATCACGACGCTCGAGGCTCAGCGTTTGCTGCGCGGTTTGCGCGGATTGAATCTGATCGGCGGCGATGTCGTCGAAGTTGCGCCACCGTACGATCAAACCGGCAACACCGCATTGGTCGGCGCCACGATGATGTTCGAGATCATGTGCCTGATCGCCGACCGGCATTTCGGCGCCAAATGCGCCAAGTAATCCCGGTCGTCATACGCGCATATGCCGACAGCCGTTCAAGAATAAATTGACGACCTGATTCGCCCACGCATCGAGTTCGGCCGGGGTCATCGGCGTGCCGAAACCCATCGCTCGGCGCTGCGGCAGCGTGACGACCATATGAAGGAATAACTCGGCGGCGAACGCCCGGTCCTGGTCCTTAAGTTTCGCAGTGGGCAGCTCGCGTGCGAGCAGATCGGCGATCAACGCGGTTCCTTCGCGCGTGCTGCCGTCGCTGCTGACGGCGCGCACGAGTTCCGGAAATCGCGCCGATTCGGCGTTGACGAGCCGGTGCAGTGCGAGCGCCGGCGCGGAAAGTGCCGCGTTGAGGATCAGTCCCGCGAGGCGGCGCAATACGTCGGGTAGGGTTGCGCCGGCGAGCAGGGGTACATCGGCCGGCGGCCGGATTTGCGCGATGATCCGGTGCACGACGGCCGCAAACAGCGTCGCCTTATCGTCGAAGCGATCGTAAAAGGTGCGCTTTGAGACGCCCGCGCGCGCTGCGACGGCTTCAATGGTCGTGGAGCCGTAGCCTTCAGCGAGAAATTGTTGCGTTGCTACGCCAAGAATGCGGTCGCGCAGCAGCAATGCGTCGGCGCGCGAAGGCCGGCCGCCGCGTGAGACGGCTTTTCTCCCTTTTCGCGCCATGTCCCTCAGCGATGCCGATAGCTATACCCGCCCGGGCGATAAGACTCATGATAACCGTTTCCCGCGCGATAGCTCGGGCGAGGTGCGTAGTAGGGTCGGGGCGCATAGTAAGCGCGCGGCGCCGAGGCGTAGCCGGCGGAGGGATAATAGGCGGGGCGCGGCGGGTAGTAGCCGGGCGCCGCTGGATAGCCGGGCGCCGCTGGATAGCCGGGCGCCGCTGGATAGCCGGGCGCCGCTGGATAGCTGGGCGCCGCCGCCGGCCCAACCGACGAAACTGCGGCCGAAATGATCGAGAGCGGTAAGGTCGCGAGCCCGAAGACCGCTCCGAGAATGCCGTGTCCGAACCCCCAGGGATGAATGCCGATCCCGGGTCCCCCGGCTGCCGCCGGCGTGACCGGTAAACAGGTGATCAGCAACCCGGCGCTCGTGGCGATCAGTGCGCGTTTGACTCCCGTCATGGCTGGCTCCTTGAGATTTCGCTGATGGAATTCCCGGTCAGGCGGCCACCATACTCGCGCCGTTAACGAAACGCAACGGTACCGTTTCATTTAACCGGTACATAGTCCTCCGGCGTGAATGCGGGCACCGAGATCGCGTAGAAGCTCAGAAGGGTACTGGCGTCCGCCTCGATCGAGTGCACGACTTCGGCGGGAATGAAAACGATCGAGTCACGGCTGACCGCGATTACGCGGTCAGCCAAATGCACGCGGCCGGTGCCGTCGGTAACCAGGAACACCTCTTTCGAGCGGTGATTGAAACTCGCGGCCGATGTGCGCCCCGGCGCCAGCGTGAATCTCGCGATGCTGAGCGACGAGGTTTTCGCGTCGCGCGCGAGCCGGCCCACGAGTTCTTGCAGGCTGACGCCTGGCGACACCGTCACTTCCGGCACGTCCTGCACGGAGAACGCCGCCGCCCGCGAACCCGGCGACTCCGCCTTGCTCGACGCTTCGGCGGGACCGTGCACAAATTCTGCGCGCGTCAGGCGCGCAATGTCCTTGGCATACTCAGGATATTGCCGCTGCAGATCATCGCGATAGCCGATCTCGAAATCGGCATAATCGAAACCCGGCGACAATTGGGTGCCGACGAACGAGTATGCCCAAGCCGAGGTGTCGCGCGGCGCGGATCCCTGCCAGACGCCATGGGGTACCGTCAATTGCGGCACCTCCCCCGCCAATACATGCGACCCCAGCGTGACCCGCCGACCATGTCCATCGGGGTACAGCAATAATAGATTGAGCGGCGAACCGCCGTAGAAATGCCAGACCTCGTCGCTCTGCAGGCGATGCATCGCCGAAAAATCCCGGGAGGTTGCGATCACGACGATCGCATTGCCCGCGGCGTGCGCCCGCCCCCCGAAACGCGGCGGCAACGCGGCGCCATCGATCTGATCCTCACTGGAGTAGCTGGAACTGAACCATGCACCCTCCTTCGGCACCGGCGTCATGTGGTAAAAGCCAACGAGCTTTCCCGCCATGCCCGGCGGTACCGGCGGATCGGCAGCGGGCGCCCCGGCCGCCATCGCGAGACCGGGCAAAACGAACCATCCCATCAGCGCAAGTTTGACCGTCATTGAAGCGCTCCCGTCGAAAATCAATTGGAAATTCCCGTTAAACCGGATGCCGTCCGTCCGCATGTGACGAAATATAATCTTCATCTCCCAAATGCTTGCGTGCCTGTGTAGTCTAGCGCCATGAAAATATTTGCACCGATTATCATTGCGTTTGCGATTGGCTTGGCGGCGCCCCCGATGGCGTCGAGGGCCGCCGCAGTCGCCGGTGAGCGCTTGGGAACCGTTACGTTTTCCGTGTCCTGTTCGCCGAGAGTGCGCGCCAGCTTCAACCGCGGCGTCGCGTTGTTGCACGATTTCTGGTACGACGAGGCGCGGCCGCAGTTTGAGCGGATCGCCAAAGCGGATCCCTCGTGTGCGATGGCGCATTGGGGAATCGCGATGAGCGTATTCCACCAAATATGGGACCGGCCCGATGATGCCGCGCTCGCGCTCGGATGGCGGGAAATGCAGGCCGCGCAATCTCACCCCGCGAAGAGCGCGCGCGAGCGCGCCTATATCGCGGCTCTCAGCGGCTTCTTCCGGCCCGATCAGCGCGATTATATGGCGCGCATCGACGCCTACGCGGCCGCGATGGGCATTCTGTACGGCCATTATCCGCACGACACGGACGCCGGCGCGTTCTATGCATTGTCGCTGCTGGCCGCGGAATCTCCCGATGACACCAGCCTGACGCAAGAGCGCAAGGCGATGGCGGTGCTCACTCCCCTGTTCCAACAATATCCGGATCATCCCGGAGTGGTTCACTACATCATTCACGCCTGTGATACGCCGTCGCTGGCGCCCGACGGGCTCATTGCCGCGAAACATTATGGCGAGATCGCGGGCTCGGCTCCCCATTCGGCCCATATGCCGGGGCACATCTTCGCGCGACTGGGGATGTGGCGCGCGGACATCGATGCCAATCTTGCCTCGGTAAATGCGTCGGCCGCGGCGGAGGCCCGTCACGAGCACGGCGCCATGGATCAATTCCACTCCGATGATTTTCTGCTCTACGCCTACCTGCAGAGCGGTCAAGACGCGCATGCAAAAGCGCTCGTCGGCGATTCAGCGGCTGCGATCGCTCACTTCGAGGCGATGCCGAACATGGCCGACCACTATATGACGGGAATGTTTCCGTACTACCGTACCAAGCTGCCGATCTTTTATGCGCTGGAGATGCGCGATTGGGCCGCGGTGGCCGCGTTCGAGCCGATCGTCGGTGCGCCTCCGGAAACGCAGACCCTGACCTTCTGGGCGCGCGCCATTGCGGACGGGCATCTGCGCCAGGCGCAACGCGCCGAGACCGATCTTGCCAAATACGATGCATTGGTCGAAGAGGTGCGCAAGGGCCGACACGCCTATTTCGCGAATTCGACCGGCGCGCGCATCACGCGCGGTGAGATGCTCGCTTGGGTCGCATTCGCCGGCGGCAACGCGGCGGAAGCACTCAAGCAAATGCGCGGCAGCGCGGATCTGCAGGACAAGGTTGGCCAGGGCGAGGTCGATATTCCAGCGCGCGAAATGCTCGCGGATATGCTGCTCGAGCTGGGCCGACCCCAAGAGGCGCTCATTGAATATAAACAAGCACTGACGCTGAGCCCGAACCGCTTCAACGGACTCTTCAACGCCGGCATGGCCGCCGAGGCGTCGGGCGACAAGACGCAAGCGCAAAGCTACTATGCCGCGCTGCTCCAATCGACCGATAACGGCTCCCAATCGGCGCGACCCGAGTTGCAGCATGCGAAGGCCTTCGCTAATTGAAAGTCGCGGGCCCGCGTAGGCCGTGCAGGCCCGGCAACAGCGCCTTGATCTGCGCCTCGATCTGCTTGAGATCGCCCTCCCCGCGAAAGCGGGCGACGATGCGGCCCTCGGTGTCGATCAAATAGGAGCAGGGTAATCCGAGCACACCGCCGAAGGCCTCTCCGAGTTTGGCATCGCCCATGAGGATCGGGTAGGCGAGCGGATGCTTGGCCAAAAGTCGGCGCACGGGCGCGGCATCGTCGTCCATCGAAACGCCGAGGATCTGCAGGCCTTCTACGCCGTAGTCGCGCTGCCACGCCGAAAATCGCGGCAGTTCTTTTAGACAAGGCGCGCACCAGCTCGCCCAGAAGTTCAGCAGCACGACCTTGCCGCGGAACGCGGCGAGATGGATCACATTGCCCGCCAAATCGGGGCGCTCGAAATCCGGCGCCGCGCCGCCGAGACTATCGGCGAAGCCGAAGCTGCAGCTGAGCAGCGCCAGGGCGCCGCTTGCCGCCATCGCTCGCAGCGAGCGGTTCATGTGCCCTGGGTGGCGGGATAACCCTTATCGACCCAATCAGTGCCAAAGTCTTTGGCGATGTACAGCACTTTGATGCGCGTGTAGCCGAGATCATGCAAGGTATCGTAGGCCGCGGCGATATTGGGGCACTTGCTCCATGGGCAACAGCCGCAATAAATCACGATCGCGGAGTCCTTGGGCAATTTGGCAACGCGTTCGCTCAAGGCCTTCAGGCCCTCATCCTCGCGCCCCGCTCCCACGTACTCGGCATTCGGAATGTGCGCCTGGTCGTAAAGTTTCTTAAAGCCGACCTGCAGGATCAGCGGCTTCGGGGCCTCGGATTTTTGCAGCAGCGCCGCGAGATCCTCGGGTTGGATGAGGTCGGCCGCGGGGATGGAAGCTGCCGGCTTTGAGGTGCCGAGTGCGGGCTGGACGCTCACGACCAACACGCAAAACAGAACGAGTACGAATCCGATTCGGGCTAAATGGTGTTGCATACTTGAGCCTCCCCGCAAGATGCGCTGATTCTACCGATTTTTTTTGTAAATTCCGCATCCCGACGGCACCACGTCTCGATGGCGCCGCTCACAACTTATGCGTCGATAACAGCAGACTCGTTTCGGTACGGGCAATGCTTTCCACGGTGCGGATCCGGCTGAGCACCTCATTAAACGACTCCAAACTATCGGCGCGGATTTCCGCCACCAGATCCCAGCGGCCGTTGGTCGTATGCAAGGCATCAACAGCGGGATCGCCGCGCAGCACGCGCAACACCTTGTCGAGATTATTGCCCTCGACCTCGATCGTCATCAGCGCGACGATGCGATGCATATCCGCTTGCGGCCGCAGGCGCACCGTGTAACCGGCGATCGTGCCGCTGGCCTCCAATTTGGCGAGGCGATTCTGGACCGTGCCGCGCACGACCTTCAATTTCTTGGCGAGCGAGGCCACGGTCGCGCGTGCGTTGGTGCGTAGCAGCGCAATGAGCCGTCGGTCTAAATCGTCCATTTGCTGGCTCCGATAATCACCGGTTTGATCAAAACGCCATTATTGTCTGGCGATTTGCTCATTGTATACGATAGATCGAGCGATTTTATGGCTTCTTGTTGCCTCCCAAACGCAGGATCATGGAATTCATCCTAGAGGGAGCCCCAAATGGTCGATTACATCGGTGTCAGCGACGTGGCGCGATTGATCCAAACGATCGGACCCGGTGAATTCATCGAGCGCCTCGCGACGGAAATGCAAGCCGACTACCGGCGTTGGAGCGAATTTGAGAAATCCGCGCGCCTGGCTAGTCATTCGCCGGTGGGCGTCATTGAGCTCATGCCGACCTGCGACGGCCGTTATTACTCGTTCAAATACGTCAACGGCCATCCGAAGAACACGGCGGCCGGATTGTTGACCGTTACGGCCTTCGGCGTGCTGGCCGACGTCACAACGGGCTATCCGTTGCTGTTGTCGGAACTCACGGTGACGACCGCGCTGCGCACCGCGGCAATGTCCGCGCTTGCCGCGAAATGGATGGCGCGCCCCAATGCGCGGGTCATGGCGTTGATCGGCAATGGCGCGCAGAGCGAGTTTCAGACGATCGCCTTCTACCGCATGCTCGGTATCCGCGAATTGCGGCTCTACGACGTCGATCCCAAGGCAACCGCCAAATTGGAGCGCAATTTGCGCGCGATGCCGGAACTCGCCGATCTGCGCGTCATGCGAACGGGCTCCGCGTCCGAGGCTTGCCGGGGCGCCGACATCGTCACGACGGTCACTGCCGATAAGCGCAACGCCGTGATATTGACGCCGCCGATGGTGCGCGCCGGTATGCACCTCAACGCGGTGGGAGGCGACTGTCCGGGCAAGACCGAACTGCATGCGGACATTCTGCGCATGCCCAACGCCAGAGTCATCGTCGAGTACGAACCGCAATCACGGATCGAGGGCGAAATTCAGCAAATGGAGCCGAATTTTCCAATCATAGAATTCTCCGATGTCGTCAACGGCACGAAACCGGCGCGCACCGCGGACGACCAAATCACGATATTCGATTCCGTCGGATTCGCGCTCGAGGACTACTCGGCGCTGCGTTTCCTGCGCACTCTGCTCGACGAAGAGCGCACCGCACGACGCCAAATCGATCTGGTGCCCGAGCTCGAGGACCCGAAGGATCTGTTCGGCGGCACGTTGGGCGCCCGCAAGACCCGCGCTCGCCTGCGCCAAATCGCCTAGCGGTTCCGCCACCATGATCGCGCAAGTCGCATTGATCGGTGCGCCCACGGACATCGGGGCGGGGTCGCGTGGCGCATCGATGGGCCCCGAGGCTCTGCGTGTCGCCAAGCTGCAGGCGACGCTGGAGTCGCAAGGGGTCACGGTGGTCGATACGGGCGACCTGCGCGGACCGGCTAATCCGGCATCGCCGCCCGTCGCCGGCTATCGGCATCTCGCGCAGGTGCTGCAGTGGAATCTAGCGGTTCACGACGCGGTGTTCGCCGAATTATCGGCGCGCCGGCTGCCGATCCTGCTCGGCGGCGATCATAGTCTGAGCATCGGCTCGATCAGTGCGGTCGCTCGTCATTGCCGGCAGTCGGGCCGGCCGCTGCGGGTATTGTGGTTGGACGCGCACGCGGACTTCAATACCAATGTGCTCACGCCCAGCGGTAATATTCACGGTATGCCGGTGGCCTGCCTTTGCGGCCACGGGCCTGCGCAACTCACGGCCTTGAGCGGCGCGACCCCGGCGATCGAGCCCCAAGTCATACGGCAGATCGGCATCCGCAGCGTCGATCAAGGTGAGAAAAAGTTGGTGCACGAAGTCGGCCTGGAGGTGTTCGACATGCGCTTCGTCGACGAGGTCGGCATGCGGCGCACGCTGGAGATCGCGCTGGCGTCGCTGGATCCCGGTGCGCATTTGCACGTCAGCTTCGATGTGGATTTTCTCGACCCTGACATTGCGCCCGGCGTCGGCACCACGGTGCCCGGCGGGCCCTCCTATCGTGAGGCGCAGCTTTGCATGGAAATGATCGCCGATACCGGCCGATTGGCATCGCTCGACGTCATGGAATTGAATCCCGCGCTCGACCTGCGCAATCGAACGGCCGAAGTCGCGGTCGATCTAGTGGCCTCGCTGTTCGGCAAGAGCACGCTGATGCGGCGCTGAATATGCGGCCCTTAAGCTATTCCGTAGGCAGCGCACGCTTTACCGGCTATGTGGCCGACGGGTCTGGAGGGCGGCAGGTGCCTGGCGTGCTGGTGGCGCACGAAGGGGGCGGCTTCTTGACCAATCATCCGAAGGAGCGCGCGGAAATGCTCGCCGAACTCGGTTACGTTGCCTTGGCGCTGGACCTGTTCGGCGATCCGCGCCCCAATATGGACGAAGCCCGAGCGATCGTGCAGCAGCTACGATCCGATCTGCCGGCGCTGCGGACCCGCGTCAAAACTGCCCTCGATCTGCTCAAACAGCAACCGAATGTCGATCCTCGGCGCATCGCGGCGATCGGCTTCTGCTTTGGCGGCACGGCCGTGCTCGAATTGGCGCGCAGCGGCGCCGATCTCGCGTGCACGGTCGGTTTTCACGCGAGCCTGGCGACATCCATGCCCGCCGTCGCGCAGGCGATCCGGGGAAAAGTGCTCGTCTGCCAAGGGGATATGGATCCGATCATCACGGCCGAACAACGCGACGCCTTTGCGCTCGAAATGAGCCGCGCGGGCGTCGATTGGCAGATGCATTTGTACGGAGGCGTTGGACACAGTTTCACCAACCCTTACATCGACGCATGGAAAATTCCAGGCTTCGCGTACGACGCCCCCGCCGATCAACGCTCGTGGCGCGCGATGCGCGATCTTTTCAGCGAAGTATTTGGATTGCCTCGCGATCGATGATGCTTGCGCCATGCACCGCCCGGCGCAGCGCGGCTCGCGCGAGCGCACGCGTGGAGTCGAGCGTCGGCAGCGGAGAATTCAAGTCGTTGATCAACAATGGGATCTCGGTGCAGCCGAGTACGACGGCATCGCAGCCGGCGTTTTTCATTCGGCCGATGACCTGCGCAAAATACGCGGCCGCCTCCGGCTTGACCACCCCGTAAACCAACTCCTCGATGATGATGCGATTGATCTCGTCGCGTTCACGATCATCCGGGCGGACGTACTCGAGGCCGCGCGCCGTGAGTTTATCCGGGTAGACATCGCTGTCGAGGAGCCAGCGCGTGCCCGTGAGCCCCAGGCGTCTGAAACCTCGGTCTACGGCCTGTGCGGCAACGACTTCCGCGATGTGCAGCCACGGCAAACGCGTTCGCGCTTGCACGTACGGCAACGCGGTGTGAACCGAGTTGTCCGGACAGATCAGCAATTCGGCCCCGATGCTCGCGAGTTTGTTCGCGGAGCTCAGCATCAGTTCACCGACCCCCGTCCAGTCGCCGTGATCGAGGCACTTCATGTAGTCGGCGAGCGGATGCGTGTGCATCGAGATCTCGGGATGGGAGTGCGGCCCGAGAAATTTCGCGCCTTCAATACAAATCGTGCGATAGCAAAGTGCTGCGCCCTCGGCGGAGCAGGCGATAATTCCGATATGCCGGGCCACGATGCTAGCTTCCATTAGTCGCCGGACGGGTAAACTGGATCGGAGGGGTTTGCGGCGCGAAATCGAGCGACAACAATCGGAATAATAACCACAGCACCGCCGCCGCAATGATCACGATGATCCAAAAACGGAGCTTTGAGCGCATGCGCCGTGGCGCCGAAACGACCTCGGGCTCGAGCGTGGGCGGCGGCACCCCTGCTTCGGCGGCTCGGCTCGCAACTTCGACGGCTCGGCTCGCAACTTCGGCGGCTCGGCTCGCAACTTCGGCGGCTCGGCTCGCAACTTCGACAATCGCCGCCGCCGGGGCTCGATCGATTGGCGCAGCAGCATCGACCACACCCGTCATTGGCTTGCGCGTCAGCCGTAGCGCATGGGCCGTACCCTGCGCATCTTCCATGATACGGCTCTCGACGAGTACGAACACGACGACCAGGATCGGCACGACGATCGCCAATGCCGGCGACTGCTGGTTGACCCAATCTGCGATCATCGGATCGGAAACCGCGAGATCGCCGGCGATCCAGCCGAGTAGCGCGCCGCCGGCGCGGATCAGCAGTGGATATCGCCGTAGCAATGCGGCGACGAACAGGCTGCCGTAAATCAGCAGCGGCACGCTCATCAACAAGCCCAAGGTCAGAAAGAAAATATTGCCTTGGGCGACCGCAGCCAGCGCGACCACGTTGTCCACGCTCATGACCACGTCGGCGACGATGATCGTGCTGATGGTCGACCACAGTAGCGGGGCATTCGCGGCCGGGCTCTGGCGGGACTGCGCCTCTCCCGGATCCGCGATCGTCAGCTTGATCGCGATGAACGTCAGTGCGATGCCGCCGACGAGCTTCAGCAGCGGAATGTGCAGCAGCAGGCCGGCAACGGTGGTCAGCAGGACGCGCAACACGATTGCGCCACCGATGCCGAACAACATCGCGCGCCGCGTCAGTTCGGCAGAACGCGCGCGGCAGGCCAGTGCGATCACCACGGCGTTATCGCCGCTCAGCAGCAAATCGAGGAAGAACACCTCGAGCGTCAGGTTCAGATAATGGAAGAGTTGGTCAAATCCCATGGCGGCAGTCTTTCATCCGAACGTCCCAACGAGGGCGGCATAGACCCCCATGGCCGCGGCGCAGAAAAAGATCGTTCCGGCCGTTGCGGCATAAACGCCCTTAAGTCGCAGTGGGTCCGCGAGCTTCGTGCGCGCCAGTTGGAACAAGAATCCGAGCGCCACCGGCAGCAGCAGGGCATTGACGACCCCCATCGCAATCGACAGCCGGATAAGGTTAACGCCGGAGGCGACCAGCCCGCCGCCGGCAGCCAGGATCAGCGCAAAGGAGGCATAGAACCAAGGGGCTTGCAGCGGATCGTGTTCCAGCGAGTGATGGAAACCGGCCACCTCACCCAATGCCCAGGCTGCGGTCAAGCAGACCGTGATGGTAGCGACCAGCGCCCCGCCGCCCAAGCCGACCACAAACACCAAACGGCCGATGATCGGACCCAGCGTGGCGCTGAACGCCGTGGCGATTTGCGGCACGCTTTCCAGCTGTACGGGGTGCTCATGCTGACCAAACGTGGCCGCGGCGGCGATCAATACCGCAGCGGTCACGATCTGACAGAGGACAGCACCAATCAAGATGTCGAGCCGGGCGATCTTCAGATGCCCTACGTCCAAGCCCTTGTCGATCAACGCAGAATGTTGATAGAAAATCGCCCAAGGCATGACGCTGGTGCCGAGGTTGGCCGCGAGCAGATAGAGGTAGTCGTGATTTCCGAGCGGCATCTCCCGCAATCCGGCGGCCAATTGACCGACGTCCGGATGGGCTTTCCACGCCATGATCACGAAACCCAGCTCGAATAGGCCAAGCACGATGACCATGCGCTCCACGGTTCGGTAAGCCCCGAGCCCTACCATCAGCAGGATGGCCACAATCAAAATGCCGATCGATAACCAGACGGGGACGCCATACAACTGGCCAACGCCCGCGAGTCCGACCATCTGGGTGACCACCGTGCCGAAACAACTGACCGCCAACGCCGTCGTCGAAATGAAGGTCATGCCTCGACCGAAGTTCTCGCGGATGAGTTCGCTGTAGCCTATGCCCGTTCCAAGCGATAGGCGTGCCGCCAACTCTTGCACCGTGTAGAGCAGAGGAATGATCAGAAACTGCAGCAGCAGCAGACGGTAACCCCATTTTGCGCCGCTCTGTGCCGCCGTGATCACGCTTCCGACTTCCGTATCGGCCAACATGACCACCAAACCTGGGCCGAACGTAACCAGCAGTGGCCGCCAGCCGAACTGTTTACGGACCATGTCAGCCACTAATTCTTAGGCAACGCGCCAGGGCCGGTCTTGAAGTAGCGCAGGAACTCCGCATCCGGCGACAGCACGATCATCGGGCCTGAATTCGCCAAGGCTTGCCGGTATGTCTGCAGGGAACGGTACAGCTTGTAGAACTGAGGATCCTTACCGAAGACGCCGGACAGAATTTGGTTGGCCTCGGCATCCGCCGAACCATGCGTAATCTTGGCTTGGCGCTGCGCTTCGGACAGGATCACGGTGCGCTCGCGATCGGCTTTTGCCTGGATGAGCTGGGCCCATTCAAAACCCTGTGCGCGCAATTCCTTCGCTTCACGTTGCCGCTCCGACGTCATCCGATCATAGATGGCCTGACTCGTTTCCAACGGCAGATCGGCGCGGTGGAAGCGGACTTCCACGACCTCGATTCCCACATCTTTGGCCTTGTCGGCCACCTCTTTCTCGATGATTGCGACGATGCGCGAACGATCCTCGGACAGCAACGCCGAAAGCATCACCTGGCCCAGTTCGCGGCGCAGCGACGAACTCACGAGTTGAGCGAGTTGCGGTTCGGCCAGTTCCACCGTGCGCACGGCGTTATAGAACAGCAAGGGATTGGCGATACGGAATCGGGTATAGGTCTGCACTTCGATGCGCTTTTGGTCGCCCAGAATGACTTGCTCGGCTGCCGGCTCCAATGTCAGAAGACGGCTGTCGTAATAAATCACCGAATCGATCATCGGCAGCTTGAATTTCAACCCCGGTTCGCTCACGGCGCCGATCGGCGCCCCGAGGCGCACAATCAAGGCCTGCTGCACTTCACTGAGCGTGTAGAGTGTGTTCGATAGCAGCCACAGCAGCACGAATGCAACCGCAGCAATGACGAGGCGTAGCTTCGCGCTCATTTCGCGGGTTCCTTGGCGGCTTCCGGTTTGCCCTTTTCCGCGAGCGGCAAAAAGGGAACGATGCCCGAGACCCCTTTGCCCGAAGTATCGATGATGACCTTCGTCGCCTTGTTGAGCATCTCGTCAATGCTCTCGAGGTAGAGCCGCCAGGCCGTGACCTCCTTGTCTCTTGCATAACTCGCATAGATCAACTCGAAGCTCTTGGCGTCACCTTGGGCGAGATTGATGACCTGCGACTTGTAGGCCTCCGATTCCTGCGCAATATGCGAGGCCTCGCCGCGAGCCCGCGGAATGATGTCGTTGGCGTAGGCTTCCGCTTCGTTGCGCGTGCGCTCCTGGTCGGCTCGGGCGCGCTGCACGTCGTTGAAAGCGTCGATGACGACGCTCGGCGGATCGACCCGCTGCAGCTGCACCTGGGTCACTAAAATCCCGGAATCCGCCTTGTCGAGCAGTGCCTGCAGCAGATCCCTGGTTTGATCGGCGACCTGTTGACGCTTGTCGGACATGGCGGCCTGAATGGGCGTACGGCTGATGATTTCGCGCAGCGCGCTTTCAGCCACCACTTTGAGCGCAGCCTCCGGGTTGTTGACCTTGAACAGGAATTTGCCGGCGTCCTTGATGCGCCAGGACACGGCGCAGTCCGCTTCCACGATATTTTCGTCGCCCGTCAGCATTTGCCGCTCGTGCGAAGTGTCATCGGTGCTGGTGTTGGCCGTAGCCAGACGAATCATGCCGAGTTGCAATTGATTGACTTGGGTTATCTTGGGCAACAGCACGGTCTCAATCGGATAAGGCAGATGGTAGTGCAAGCCGGGGCTGCTGGTTTCCACCCACTTGCCGAAACGCATAACCATGCCTTGCTCATCGGGCTGCACTTTGTAGATACCCGCACTGATCCAAGCGATCGCCAGCAGGCCCAGGATCAACGCCATGCCTTTGCCGCGCAGACCAAGCACATGGACGTAGTAGTCGAGCCGCTGCCTGATCTCAGCGGCCCTAGACGGAATTTCGGTGGCGGGTGCCGGTTTTGATGACATCAACTAAGGTTCCAGTGGAATTGGGGCTGCGGCTGCAGTGAAAATATTATCATGCCCTGAATAATCGCAGAGGTCGGCGAATTGGGCATGTTGGGCGGGGACAGCTGATTCTAGCGTGAAGTCCGGCGCCACACGCTCGCGAGCCAAGGCTGCTCATCGCGCGGCAGTCCGGTCGGTCGATAATAGTGCTCGAGTTCCATGAAGCCGGCATTTGCCAGGTAATGCTGCCACGCGTCGAGGTCATGATAGGCACCGTAGCGCTCGCCGTTCCAGCCCTCGTTGTTCTCACCGCGTGGATTGGAGCTAAACAGCACGCCCCTCGGCTTTAGTGTGGCGTGCAGCTCTCGCAACACACGCGGCAATTCTTGCGTCGGCACATGAAACAGCGAAGCGTTCGCGAAAATACCGTCAAAGAAGTTTTTCGGAAGATCAAGAGCCAGAAAATCCTGCTGCCAAATTTCGCACCCGGAGTCGGCGCGCGCCATCGCGGTGAAGCCGGCGGCGCCATCCAGCCCGATCGCCTTGTGGCCCAGCGCAGACAGCGTCTTGAGGTCGCGCCCCGGTCCGCAACCGAAATCGAGTATCGTCCATGGCGGCTCGCCCTCTATATGCCGCAATAGCGCCGCTAGGTTCTGGCTGACGTCGTGATCCCGCGTACCGGCGCGAAATTCCTCTGCGCGCTGTTCATAGTATGCGAGCGTCCTCGCCGTGAGTTCCTTGACCTCGTGCATTTCAAGCGATTTGCGCGGTGCTCGCCTAATGATCTACCGCTAGCATAAGCCCCCTAGACGGCGAACGCACCAAACCCGCGCCAGTGCCTTGGTTAGTGTCGCGCAAACGCCCCTGGCCGGCTTATTTCAAGGGATGTTTCAGGTGTTCCTTGATGTCGCCGAGCTTGGATTGAACCTTGCCGAGGTTCTTTTGAATATTGCCCTTCGCCTGCAGCAAGCGCTTGCCCGACAGCTTGCCGGCCGCTTCCTTGATGCTTCCTTTGACCTCTTTGACGCGTCCCTTCACTTGATCTCTGTTGATGCCCATACTGTGCTCCTGCCGCTCGATGTTGCAATCTAGGCCTAACCACCGGGTAAAGTCTGTACGGGGTCATACGGATAGAGGATTCGTAATGCGACGGGCTGGTGCGTTGCGGAACCCGTGGCGCGACGCGGCGTCGAAACACCCTTAAACCAAGGCAAGGAATAACGTGAGCAGTGAAGTAGAAGAGCGGATTCACAAGACATTGGCATCCCATCCGCTCGAGCGGATTGAGGGTGGCTACCGTTTGGCGCACGAGGCGGGCGTGGGTGCCAGCACGCTGCGCTTGTTGCCGGTCGCAGAGCCTCGCGACGGACAGCAGGTCGTCGCGATTGCGGAGGTCGTCGCCGAATATGGTCCAGTGGGCATGCCGTCGTTTCACCCGGCGGGCTTGCAACGACTCAATCGCATGGCGATTTACGGCGCCTATCACATGCAGGGTGACCAGTTGCGTCAGACGGCTCAATTTTCGATCTACGGCAAGGAACCGTCCGCGCACCTTGCGGCGCAGAGCATTCTCAATGCATTCGGGGCTCAGTTGCCGCTGGGCCGATCCAGCGCATTGGCAACCGTTTCCGCGGCGATGCTGGAGCAGCAACGTGCGCACCACGCAATGCCGCGCGAGTGGAAAAAACCTGTGGACGAGCAGTCGATGCAGGCCGCCGCTGCGGCGCTGCAGGCACGCGGTTTTGCGGCATCGAATAATGCCACGTCCATTTGGGCGGAAATTGCCATGAGCGGCGATTGTCCGTCGCGATCGATCGATCCGCAAGCCGAGACCGCGTTGCTGCAAGTGACTACGGCTACAGCGCATCCGATCGGCGGTGCGGGCTATCTTGCGACGATCTTTTTGCCGCTGCAAAAACCTCCGGCGAATCCCGACGAGATTTGTCGTCGACTCAATGCGCTGGAACTCGAGCAAGTGGAATTCGCACCGCGCAACGGCGCCTGGGGGCTGCACGGGAAGGATGATCTGCCGGGTTATACCTGCTTCATTCCTTGCCCCGAGCCAATTGACGGAATGCATATGGCGCTGATGTGGTGGTGCGCCGGGCGCGCCGCTTGGCTCAAGGACCGCTTTTGGATCGCCCAGCAAGGCATCGTGTTTGACAAGGCGTCGGAGGCGAAGCCGACGCCGTAAGCGCAATAGGCGTCAAGCGCGCAACCGCAGATTTGTCGGATCGTAAAGCGGTTCGGCAGCCACGACCGCGCGGCGCCGCTCACCCAAGATCTCGACGCACAATGCGGTGCCCGGACGCGCGAGATCGGCGCGCACATAAGCGAGTGCGATGCTTTGCTTGAGCCGGTAGCCGTAACCGCCGGAGGTCACCAGGCCGACGTATTCATCGCCGTGATAGACCACCGATACTGCGGCGGCATCGGCATCGGTCGCGTCCACGAGCAGCGGCACGAAACGCTCTCGCGGTCCGTTCGCCGCCTCGCGCCGCAGCGCCTCTTTTCCGATAAAGCCGCCCGGCTTATCGAGCTTGACGAATCGATCGAGCGAAGCCATGAACGGCGTGTATTCCGTCGTCAGGTCGGCTTTCCAAGACCGGTAACATTTCTCGAGGCGCAAACTGTCCATCGCATACAAGCCGAAGTCGGCTAGCCCGAATCCCTGGCCCGCTTCCCACAAGAGATCGTAAACACTCAGCAGGTGCTCGCAAGGGATGTGCAGTTCCCAACCGAGTTCGCCGACATAATTGACACGCAACGCAATCGCCTTGGTGTAGCCGATGTCAATCGTGCGCGCACTCAGCCACGGGAAGGCCTCGTTGTCCAATCGCGCCGGCGTCAGCAGCGCGAGCAGTTCGCGCGCGCGAGGTCCGACCAAGATCAGGGTGCCGTATCGCGTCGACAGGTTCTGTAGCCGCACATCGCGCGCAGCGCCCGGCAGATGCTGCTGCAGCCAATGCTCGTCGTGCAACTCCCCGGCCGCTGCGCTGATCAGCCAGTAGCGCTCTTGCCCAAGATTCGTCAGCGTCATCTCGGTCACGATGCCGCCGCTCGGTGCGCACAGATAATTCAGCGCGGTGCGGCCCGGTTTTGGCACGATGCCGGCAACCAGATGGTCGAGCCAGTCATGCGCATCGCGGCCGCCGACCTCGAATTTCACAAAACCGGGCAGATCGAGCACCGCGACGCGCCCGGCGACGGCCGCACATTCGCGTGCCACGGCGGCATGCCAGGCCGGCCTCCGGAACGACAATTCCGGTTCCGCCGCATCGCCGGGCTGCGGGAAGTAGACCGCCCGCTCCCATCCGCCGCGCGCTCCGAACCGAGCGCCCTTCGCGCGCAGCCGCAGATAGCCGGGCGAAGTTTTCGCCGGCCGGCCCGCGGCGCGCTCCTCGTTGGGATAGCCGACGCCATATTCGTGCTGGTAGGTCTCGATCGCCTTGGCGAGCACGTATTTTGGATTCGCGTATTCGAGATAGCGGCGAGAATCGAGCGGCCACATATCCCACTCGGGCTGGCCGTTCACGACCCACTCGGCGATCGACTTGCCCGCACCACCCGCCTGGACGATGCCGAACGTGAAGCCGCAGCAATGATAAAAACCCGGCAGACCGGGCGCCGGACCGATCAGCGGATTACCGTCCGGCGCATAAGGAATCGGACCGTTGATGACCGTTTTGACGCCGACGCTGCCCAAGATCGGCACACGGCCGCAGGCGGCCTCGATGTATTTTTCGAGTCGCCCGAGGTCGTCGTCGAACAATTGGTTCGCGAAATGATCGGGAATGCCGTCCAGCCAGTGCGGCGTCGCTTGCCATTCATAGGGGCCGAGCAGCAGGCTGTGACGCTCCTGCCGCAGGTAATAGCTGACATCCGGATCGCGGAGCAGCGGCAGACGCAGAGCGCCGCGTGCGACGAGTTCCGGAATGTCCTCGGTCACGAGGTACTGGTGAGAGAGCGTCACGATCGGCAGATAGGCGCCGACCATCGCCGCAACTTCGCCGCCGCGGTAACCGGCGGCATTGATGACGCGTTCGCTCATGATCGTGCCGCGGTCCGTATGGATGATCCACTCGCCCGACGCATTGCGCTCGATCGCCGTGACGCGGGTATTGCGGTAGACCTCGGCGCCGGCGTCTCTTGCGCCCTTGGCGAGCGCCTGAGTCAGCTGCGCCGGATCGATGTCGCCGTCGTAAGGATCGTAGAGTCCGGCAAGCAGTCCTTCGGTCGACAAGAACGGATTGTGCTCGAGCAGCTGCGCGGGACTCAGCAATTCGAAATTCATGCCCTGCGCGCGCGCTTGCGAGACGACGTGTCGGAATTCATCGACGCGCGCCGGCGTATGCGCAAGGCGCAGGCTGCCGGTGATGTGGTGGTTGATCTCGTAGCCGACGCGTGCCGCCAATGAGGCATACAGGCTCGTGCTATAGCGCTGCAACTTCATGAGATTCCACGAGGTCGTGAAATTCGGACAGTTGCCGGCCGCGTGCCATGTCGATCCGGCAGTGAGTTCGTCGCGTTCGATGAGCACGGCGTCACGAACGCCGAGTTGCGTCAAATGATAGAGCGCGCTGCAGCCCACTGCGCCGCCGCCGATGACCGTCACCGCTGCCTGTGTTTTCATCGATGCACGAACTCCCCGATGCTCACGCCTTGATGCGTTGGTTAGCCGGATCGTACCAAGCCTGCAGCTGGACTCGGACCGGATGGCGCTCGCAGGCCACTTCGACCTCCCAGCGACCCGACGCGAGCCATGCCGCGCTGACCCCCTCGGCATGCTGTACATAGCCCATGCCCAGCGATTGTCCGACGCGATGGCCGAACGCACCCGATTTGATCGACCCCACGATTTGCCCGTCCCGCACGATCGGCTCCTCGTGATAGAGCAACGGCGCCGATTCCGGGTCGCATTCCAACCGCACTTGCACGAGGCGCTTCCCCAAGACGGCGATCCGACGTTGCCGCAGCAGCGCCTCATCTCCGCGAAACCCGCCGGGCTTGTCCCACGCGATCGTGAAGCCGAGTCCCGCTTCGAGCGGCGTATCCTCGTCGGCGATGTCGTGACCCCAGTGGCGATAGCCCTTCTCGACGCGGCAGGCCGCCATCGCGTGATATCCCGCATGCTTGAGGCCGAGCGGGATACCGGCCTCGAGAAGGCGCTCATAGACGTCCGCGACGCATTCGCTCGATACGTAGAGTTCCCAGCCGAGTTCGCCGACGTAGGTGATGCGGCTCGCGCGCACATGCGCATAGCCGATCTCGATCTCGCGCGACCAGCCGAACGGATGCGCGGCATTAGACAGATCCGCAGCCGACAATTGTTCGAGCAGTTGCCGGCTACGTGGGCCCATGAGACCGAGCATCGCGACGCCGGCCGTGACGTCCGTGACCGTGCACCGCGCACCCGGCTGCGCGGCGATCGCCTGTCGCAGCCAAGCGAGGTCGCGCGTCTGGCAAACCGCGGAAGTGACGACCAGATACTCGAGTTCGGCCGTGCGCGTAATCGTCAGATCCGCCTCGATACCGCCGGCGTCATTGAGCCATTGCGTGTAGACGATGCGGCCGATGGCCACATCGAGGTTCGCGGTCGACATGCGGCCAAGAATGCGGCCGGCGTCCGCGCCCTGTACGAGGAATTTTGCGAAGCTCGCTTGATCGAACAATGCGATCGTGCGCTCGGCCGCAAGACTCTCATCGCGGCACGCTTCGAACCAGTTTTGCCTGCCATAGGAATATTCATACTCGGGCTTCGAACCGGGCGCACCGTACCAGTTCGGCCTCTCCCATCCCGCGGTCTCGCCCATGCAGGCTCCGGCTGCGACGAGCCGGTCGTGCAGCACCGAGCGCCGCGCACCGCGTGCGCTGCGGTACTGGTAATAAGGCCAATGCATCGCATAGAGAAGTCCCAGCGTCTCGATGGTCCGGTCATGCAGGTAGCGACGATTCGACTGGAACGGCATGACGCGCCGGATGTCGACATCGGCCAAGTCCATCGGCGGTTTGCGATCGACGACCCATTGCGCGACGATCCTGCCGACACCGCCGCTCGCGGCGATGCCCACCGAATTGAAGCCGGTCGCGACGAACAGATCGCGGACCTCGGGCGCCTCGCCGACGTAGTAGCGGTCGTCCGGCGTGAAGCTCTCCGGCCCGTTGAAGAATAGCGCGATACCCGCTTGCGCAAGCACCGGCACGCGGTTGACCGCGGCGCTCAGGATGGGCTCGAAGTGATCGGGATCTTCGGGCAAGGTGTCGAAACTGAAATCCTCGGGTATGCCCTTCATGCCCCAGGGCTTGGCGACGGGCTCGAAACAACCCATGAGCAGCTTGCCCGCATCTTCCTTGTAGTAGGCGCATTCATCCTGCACACGCAGCACGGGCAGTCCCGTCGGCAGGCCGGGAATCGGTTCGGTCACGATGTAGAAATGCTCGGCCGCATGCAGAGGCACCGCGACGCCGGCGGCTGCCGCGAGTTCGCGCGACCACATTCCGCCCGCGAGGATCACGGTGTCGGCACGCAGAAATCCGGACTCGGTGTCGACGCCGGTCGCCCGGCCATGTTCGATGCGTATGCGCTCGACCTTGGTGTTCTCGAAGATGCGCGCGCCGCGCTGCTTGGCGCCCTTGGCCAACGCTTGGGTCGTATCGATCGGATTGGTCTGACCATCCTTGGGAATGAAAATGCCGCCGACGAGATCATCGACCTTGAGCAGCGGCCAGCGCTCCTTGATCTGGCCCGGCGTCAGCACGTCCATTTCGAGCCCGAACATGCGCCCCATGCTGACGCCGCGCTTGAGTTCTTCGAAGCGTGCGGCGCTCTTCGCGACCGATACCGAGCCGTTCTGGCGGAAGCCGGTCGCTTGACCGGTCTCGGCCTCCAGCGATCCGTAGAGTTCCGCAGTGTACTTGGCGAGTTCCGTGAGATTGCGGGTCGCGCGCAGCTGACCCACGAGTCCCGCCGCATGCCAGGTCGTGCCGCAGGTCAGCTGCCGACGTTCGAGCAGGACGACGTCGCGGACACCCAGCTTGGTCAGATGATAGGCGATCGAACAGCCCGCGACCCCGCCTCCAATGATTACGACGCTGGCCTGGCTTGGAATTGTCATAGCAAATGCCTCTTGTTGGCGCGCGACCCGCGCCGGGCGCCGGGCGCCGGCGAGTCAGAGCGTGCACGACTCGGTGGCTATGCCTTGCCGCCGGCGACGGCGACCTGCAGTCCGGGTTGCGCCGGGTGCATCGCCGTGCGCGGCAAGCGCACGGGGAATTTGCGGCGGATCTCGGCGTCTACGGCGTCGGCGACATGGCTCGGGTAGTGATTCGCGAGGATCTCCTTGACCTTGACCGCGGCACGCGTCGCGATGTCGAGCGCGCCGCGCTCGGTCCAATCGTTCGGGCTTCTTCGGTCGCCGATCGCGGGGTATAGGTAGTCGGTCTGCATCAGCTGCAGGGTCTGGCCGGAGCCGAGATAGTGGCCCGGACCGTTGAGGCATACGTCCTTGATCGTGTCGAATGAGAGCTTCTCGTCCGAGACGTCGATGCCTTTGATCGTGCGCTGGGTCGCGCCGATGATATCGTTGTCGATGATCAGGCTCTCGAGCGAGTAGCCGAGCAGGCTCGCGTGCATGCCGGCCGATTCATAGATGAGGTTGGCGCCCGCATTGCCGACGAGCGCGTGGTTCAGTGCCTTCTCCGCGCCGGCCTGACCATCGGGCACTTTCGAGTCGGTCATGCCGGAAGCCGTGCCGCCCGTGAGATCATAAAAATGCGCCATTTGACCCGCGGCGGCCGATAGTAGCGCCTGCTCCGGGCTGCCGCCGGACATCGCTCCGGTGCGCAGGTCCGACACGAAACACCAGGTGCCAAAGATCGCCGGGTGGCCGGGTTTGATCGCATTGACATAGACGAGCCCGGCGAGCACCTCGGCGACTTCTTGGGCGAGCGCACCGGCGAGCGCGGCCGGCGCGGTCGCGCCGGCTTGGCCCGCCGACAACAGCAGCACGGGCATTCCGCCCGCAACCGCGAGTTCCAGACAGCGGCAGGCATCGAAGGCAAACTTCATCGGTGGGACGACGAAACAGTTCGACTGGCTGACGAACGGGCGTTCGCGCCATTGGCGCTCGCCGCCGGCGACCATGTGCAGCATCTCGAGCGATGCCGCGAGATGTTTCGGGTCGACCCAACTGCTGCCGACATGCTTCGTCGTCGCCATGACCGAAGCGTAGCAGGTGTTGAAATCCATCTCGTACGGATCGGGAATATCCCGCGGCACGACCGCACGCTGGAAGAAATGGATGTGTTCCAAGACATCGACGATGCGTCCAATGTCATATAGGTCGGTGATCAACGATTCGCGATACCCGCCATGCGGATCCACTATGCTGACGGCGGCGCCGGCCGTGCCGAAATACACCTTCTTGCCCCAGGGCTCCATGTCGTGGCGCGGGTTTTGGCCGTGCAACACGAAGTGGCGCGCGCATTTGGCGAGCGTGTCCTCGACGAGCGCACGCGGGAACAACAGGCGGCCATGCTCGCTGACCGTGCAGCCCGCGCGCGTCAGGATCTCGACACCCGATGGCGGCGCGTCGGCGAGGCCGATCTCCGCGAGCAAGCGCATCGCGGTCTCATGAATCCGCAAGATCGCGCTATCGCTCAGCGGGCGATAGTTGCCGCCCGATAATCCCGGTTGCACGGGCCGCAAATTATCGGGCAACGGTGCCGCGCGCTGGGCGCGCCGCAAATCCCGGCTGCTGCGTCTCACGGGCGTCTCTGCGTCTGCCATAACGTCACCTGTCGTGCATCTGTGATCGAGCGGTTCTCATTCATGCGGGATCATAGGCGATTCCCGCCGATCGGGCGCGGTCATCAAAGTCAATGTAGTATACGCTGGAGTAATACCATGAGTACGCCTCGCCGACTCCCGCCATTCTCGGCCCTGAATGCGTTTGACGCCGTGGCGCGCCACGGAACGTTCACGCGCGCCGCACTAGAATTGAACGTCAGCCAGCCGGCGATCAGCCGCCGCGTCGCCGCGCTCGAGGCCGACCTTGGCGTCCCGGTGTTCCGCCGCGACGCCCGACCGTTGCGTCTAACGGCGGATGGTCAGCGACTCTTCGAGGTGCTGCGGGCGAGCCTCAGTCGTCTCGAGGAGGTCGTGCAGGAGATTCGCGGCGCGCGGTCCGGCGGCAAAATCGTGCTCGGCGTCGATCCCGGCTTCGCCTCCTACTGGCTGTTGCCGCGATTGCCGCGGCTGCAAGCCGCCTTTCCGATGCACAGCTTGCGCATTCTGACCGGCGAATTCACTGACGACCGCGACAATGTCGACTTATTGATCGAATTCGGACCCGAGCGGGCATCGAGCGTCGGTCGCATATTGGGGGAGAACGTGTTCGCGGTTTGCAGTCCGACCTACCTCGCTGGGGGCAAGCGCACGCTCGCGCTGCATGAACTCAAAGAGCACCGACTCTTGTGGTTGGAGGACAAGCACGAGCGGTGGCACTCATGGAAGTCGTGGTTCGAGGCGCTGCACAAGCCCTTGACGACGAAGCGCCTGATGACCGTGGGCTTCAATGACTACTCGCTGTTGCTCCGCGCCGCATTGGCGGGTCAAGGAGTCGCTCTCGGTTGGGACGGGCTCGTCGATCAATTTCTGGAGAGCGGAACCTTGGTGCGTGTATCGAAGGAGTCCGTGCGTTCGGAGCGCGGGTACTATGTTTCATGCCCCGGCGGCGACAACCCGGCGGCGCGCGCTGTCGCCCAGTGGCTGATCGGGGCGGCCGCAGCCGGGGGCCTCACGGCGCCTACAAATCCATTGCGAGGCTGAGCGCGAAGCGGCGATCTTGTTCCGGCAGCACCACGCCGAGCGCCGAGACGTGCAAACCCTGCGCATTGGTCAAGTTGAGGCCGTCGAGCCGCAAGGTCCACGAATTCTTCCCTAGCTTCCATTGATACCGCAGGCCCGCGCCCAGCGTGGCGAGCGGCGGCAGCCGCTGTAAATCATCGCTCGTCGCGACCCGCGATGAAAGTCGATTCCACTGCAATGACGCCGCCCACGCGCCCCAATGCGCGGGCGCGTAATCGAGGTTGGCGGTCAGCGTCAGCGGCACCGGCCCGATGGGCTCGCTGCCGGTCGCGCCGGGCACAGCGACACTCAGTTCGACATTGGGCCGAAGCCATACGCCGCCCGCGAGCAAGGTGAGTCCCGCGTTGCTGTATGACATCGAACTCTCGAGGCCTACGTTGTACAAGCGGCCGAGAGGCCGGTAAACGTTCGCCGCATCGAGATTCAGGTACGGCTTATGAATATCGAACGCGCCCACGATTACCCGCAGCCTCTCGCCGGGCGCATAGCGGATACCGCCGTCCATCTGCCAGGTGCGCGCCGCGGCCGGCGGCTCGCCGCGATTGACTGCAGACACCGGCGCGAGTGCCGAATCTTCCAGACCTTGCGTATAGCTGCCGTAATAGATCAGCGCGGTACCGCCCTCGAGCGCAAGCCGCAGGTTGACGAGCCAAGGCGTGGTTCGGAACGTCTCCGGGACCGCCGATGGCACCTCGTTCGTGCGCCGGTAGTTGTCCTTCAGTACGCCGACGGCTGCAGTCCCCAAGCCCTGCCAACGCTCTTCATAGGTCACACCGACATCGAGTTCGCGGGTGATATCGTGGCTCTGCTGCGTCAGCACGACCGGCGGCTGCACAAATTGCGTTTGGCTCTGCAAATCGATGTTGCCGAAATCCAGATCGTCGTCGCCGCCGTAGCTGCGGTCTATGGCGCGGCCTCGAATCGCGAATTCCAGTTCGTGGCGATGGTCACCCTGGGTCGCGACGCCGCTGAGATGCGCCTCCCCGGATGTGGAGTTCGCCATCAGCGGCGGCGTTACGTCGACCGACGTATCCGCCGTGCTGTTGGCATTCAACTGCAGATAGGGAGTGAAATTCCAGGGATCATGCTCCTGAGAATGAAACAGTCCCGCGGTCAGCTGCCACCGATCGCTCAGCTCGCTCTTGATGACCGTACCGAGCGTCGTCATGCGCCATGCTTGCGTCGTCCAGGTTTGACTGGCGAGATCGCGTTCGCGAAACTGCGGCAGCGGCACCGTCCCATCGGTATAAACGACCGGCAGCGACTGGTGGGCGCCGCCGAACAAATACGACCAGAACGGCAAGACTTCAGTCTTCTGGACCGGTCGCCAACGCAGCGTGGCTCCGAATAGCGCCGTGCCGTCCTGACGGTTCAGATCGGGGACGAAGTTCCGATAATAGCCGCCGCAAAAATCCGCGCTCAGCGTCTTTTCCGCGATCGGAGTCTGCTGTTCCACTTGTATCGTGCCGGTGTCGAACGGGCCCCGGCTCGCGAGGCCGCTGAATGCCCATTGATCCCCGGGGGTCCGCAAGCTCAAGTCGGCGATGCCGGTCGGCGACGGAAACGAGTAGGCCTGCGCCGCAATGCCAATCCGCATAGCGGTCTCGCGCACCATACATGGGCTCGTGACCCAGGTCTGCTGGTCGAAATATAGACCTTCGATCCGTAGGTTCCCCGCTTGTTGGGGGTTGAAGCCTCGCGCGTCGGTCTCGGAATAAAGCCCCACAGTTTGCAGGCCGATAGCCGTGCCGAAGGCGTCATCGGCCGAAGTCACGGCATTATCCTGGGCCCGCTGCTGCGCAGGGGTTTGTGAACTGAGTACCACAGAGGCGGCCAAAAGCCGCGCGGCAGCCCGCAGCGCTTGGATCCCGCTCCAAATCCGCGGTTCCCGTTGAACAGGTTCGATCGACAACGACCCTATCCCCCGTCTTCGTATAATTGTTCGGGCAGTCACGGGTGTCGCCGATCTGCCGTTGAAGTCGTCTCGAGAGCGGATACCGAAGATATATAAACCCACCTGGCGAACCGAGTCCAGGCCGGCCCAAATCGCGCTGCGAGGCGCTATCGGGCGGCGCGTGACACGGGCCACAGTTGGGTTTGAGGGCGCGCGTCAGATCCGCTTCGGGGCTCGGCGCCAACCGGCAGTCAGGGGTCCCCTGATTAAATGCTCGTGGTTTTCCGCGCTACCGGCGCTGCGAATCGGCATTGCGTCGATGCAACGATCACCTGCGATGCACAATGGCACCGCTTAGCCCCTAGCTGATGATTTCCCAGCTCCGCGCAGCTCCGCGAAGATGGAGCGCGCAATAATTTTAGACTTGTTGCTTGGGAATCGCGTGATTCATTTTGCAAAACGCTCTCGCAATATTGTGATCCGCGGCCACTACGCCTCACGCAATGCATGCTCAAGTTGCCATAAGCGACGCCGTTAGTACTCAACGTACCGCTGAGTTTGTTTTTCGGTTACGAATCGCCGACCGATACCGGGGCCGGCGCGCATAGGGAGGGCATGACTGTGAACGCAAGCGCACTGCTTTTTGATGATTTCAAGACTTCTTACGATAGAACCGCTTCGGCAACGATGACTCTGACCGAGTTCTTCGATCTTTGCCGAGACGACCCCATGGCCTATGCGCTCGCGCCGCAACGCATGGTAAAGGCCATCGGCGAGCCGCGCTTGGTTCAGACGAAATCGGACCCGCGGCTGCTGCGGCTGTTCGGCAATCGAACTCTGAAATACTACGACGCGTTCGCCGACTTCTACGGCATGGAAGGCGGCATCGTCGATGAAATCGTCTCATTCTATCGACATGCCGCGCAAGGACTGGAGGAGCGCAAACAGGTCCTCTATCTTCTCGGACCGGTCGGCAGCGCAAAGAGCACGCTTGCCACCAAGCTCAAGAGCTTGATGGAGCAGTATCCGATCTATGTACTCGTCGATGGGGACACCGGTGAACACAGTCCCCTGCTCGAGTCGCCTCTCGGACTTTTCAGTCCCGAGAAGTTCGGTGCCCGTCTCGAGGGGGATTATGGGATCAGTCCCCGGTACCTGACCGGCCTCTCCAGTCCCTGGGCGCAAAAGCGCCTGCGCAACTTCCATGGAGACCTTTCGCGCTTTCGCGTGCAGCGCATCTACCCCTCGGTGCTCAATCAGATCGCGATTGCGAAAACCGAGCCCGGCGACGAGAACACCCAGGACATCAGCACGCTCGTCGGCAAAGTCGACATGCGCAAGTTGAATAAATTGAGTCAGGACGATCCCGACGCATACAGCTATTCGGGCGGACTATGCCTGACGACTCAGGGACTGCTGGAATTCGTCGAAATGTTCAAGGCGCCGATCAAGGTGCTGCACCCGCTGCTGACCGCGACCCAGGAGAGCAACTTCAAAGGTACCGAAGGATTCGGTGCGATGCCGTACCAAGGCACGGTGCTTGCGCATTCGAACGAGAGCGAATGGAAAAAATTCAGCAGCAACAAAGATAACGAAGCTTTCTTGGACCGCATCTGCATCGTCAAGGTGCCGTACTGCCTGCGGGTCACCGAGGAGGTCTCCATCTATCAGAAGCTGCTGCGCGAATCGACCTTGGTGAAAGCACCCTGCGCCCCGGGCACAATGCAGATGCTCGCCCGCTACATGGTGCTCTCGAGGCTCAAATCGCCCGCCAACTCGAGCATTTATTCGAAGCTGCGGGTCTACGACGGCGAGAATCTTCGCGAATCCGACCCGCAAGCCAAGAGCGTTGCCGAGTACCGCGAAATGGCCGGCCACGAGGAGGGCATGAGCGGATTCTCGACACGCTATGCTTTCAAGCTCATTTCCAAGGCCTTCAATCGGGACCCGGCGGAGGAATCCGCCGACCCAGTGACACTGCTAAAGGTCATCGAGGAAAGCATCGGGACTTCCGACTTCAGCCCCGAACTGCAGAAGACCTGCATGGTGCACTTGAAAGATTTTCTGATTCCCCGGTATCTGGAGGAGCTCACGAAGGAAATTCAGGCCGCGTATCTGGAGTCGTATGCCGACTATGGCCAAGAACTCTTTGACCGCTACGTGGCATTCGCCGATTTCTGGATTCAAGAGGAGGTCTACGTCGATCCGGCGACCGGTGTCGCCTTCGACAAGGCCGCGCTCAATTCAGAGCTCGAGAAAATGGAAAAGCCCGCCGGCATCGGCAATCCGAAGGACTTCCGGCATGAGATCGTCAACCACGTGCTGCGCGCGCAGAACAAGACCGGCGGCCACAAGCTCGTCTGGACGAGTTACCAAAAGCTCCGCGAGGTGATCGAGAAGCGCATGTTCGCGGCGACCGACGATTTGTTGCCGGTCGTTACTTACTTCGCCAAGGGCAGCGCCGAGGACGAGAAAAAGCATCAAGCCTTCATCGCGCGCATGATGGCGAGAGGCCATACGCCGACGCAAGTGCGCCGTCAGATCGAGTGGTGGACCATGGCTCGGCGGCAGTGAACGAGAGCCGCCGGCTCGTGTACTTGCCGCTCGCCAACTAACCGGAACCCGCACCGTGACAAGCGTCATCGTCGACCGCCGATCCCAGAAGGGCAAGAGCACCGCGAACCGACAGCGCGTGTTGAAGCGCCTCGATGGCGCCCTCAGGGCACAGGTCGACAAGCTGGTCGCGCGGCACAAGCTTCAAGAATCGGACCAGGCCGCCGAAGTCGCGATCAAGCGCACGGACATCATGGAACCGCGCTTCGTCTTGGATCCGGCTTCCGGCGTCACCGAAAAGACCATTCCCGGCAATGAGCACTATCGCGTCGGCGATAAGATCCCGAACAGCCCGCAAGGCCAAGGTTCGGGCAATGGCCAGGGCGGGGAAGAAGGCGATGCGAACGACGAGGACAACTTTCGGTTCGTACTATCGCGCGAGGAATATCTGTCTCTGCTGTTCGATGAGCTCGAGTTGCCGGCGCTCGTGAAAAAGGACTTGATGGAAATCGACGAGAGCCGCCTGCGCCGAGGCGGCGTCGTGCGTTACGGCAATCCGGGCAGCGTCTGCGTCGTGCGCACATTCAAGGCGTCGATCGGCCGGCGCATTGCCGCCGAGGCGCAGCACGAGGAGGCGATCGAGGTGGCTGAAGCCGCGCTCATCACCGCTCGAAAAGAGGGAACCCCGTCCCTCGTTCAGGCGGCGGAACTCGAGCTGCAGCTGTTGCGCCAACGCAGCGGGGAGATTCCGTTCCTGGACCCAATCGATCTTCGTCACCGCAGTCTCGTGGAAGTGCAGAAGCCATGCACGGCGGCCGTGATGTTTTGTCTCATGGACGTATCCTCTTCCATGGATGAGACGCGCAAGGACCTCGCCAAGCGGTTCTTCATGCTCCTGTATCTGTTCCTGACACGCAAGTACAAGAAAGTCGATCTCGTGTTCATTCGCCACACCGATGAGGCGCAGGAGGTCGATGAAGATACCTTCTTCCACGGAACGCAGGCGGGAAGCACCAAGGTTCTTTCAGCACTTGCGAAAATGAACGAGATCATCGAGGCACGCTATCCTGCGTCTCACTACAACATCTTCGGCGCCCAAGCGAGCGACGGGGACTCCTTCGGCCGCGACTCGACCGACTCTTCGTCGTTTTTGCTCTCGCAGCTGCTGCCATTGTCCCGCTACTTTGTGTACGCCGAGGTAGGGGACACGGCCGGCCAAGGCGCGACGAGCCTGTGGTCCGCGTATCGATCCATCGAGAGCGAACAATTCAACATGGCCTCGGTGAGCGCGCGCAATGAAGTTTACCCGGCGCTTGCAAAGCTGTTTCAACGGGAACATTGAGCGCTTATGCGAGACACGCGCCAGCTGAGCGGTAGCGAATGGACCTTGGAGGATCTCGTCGCGATCGAGCAGATCTGCGCACGCCACGCCCTGCACTACGGGCTGGACACCTTCCCCAATCAGATGGAGGTCATCAGCAGCGAGCAGATGCTCGACGGCTATGTCTCCGGCGGCCTACCGGTGAATTACGGGCACTGGAGCTTCGGCAAGCACTTCCTAATCGAGAATGCGAAATACCGCTCGGGAGCGAACTCCCTCGCCTACGAGATCGTCATCAACACGAATCCCTGCATTGCCTTTCTGATGGAGGACAACACTCTCGCGATGCAGACGCTCGTCATTCCCCATGCCTGCTTCGGGCACAATAGTTTTTCGAAGGGGAACTATCTTTTTCGGCAATGGACGCAGCCCGACGCCATTCTCGATTACATGCTCTTTGCCCGCAATTACATCGCAGACTGCGAGGAGCGATACGGCATCGAGCGGGTGGAGCAAACGCTCGACGCACTGCATGCGCTGCGCGATCAAGGCTTGGACAAATACAAGCGGCCCAGTAAGCTCGATTCGCGCAAGGAGCGCGCCGAACAGGCCAAAAGGCTGTTCGCCGCCCAAGAAACGATGCGTCAGGCCGAATACTACAGTCTCGTGCCGCAGGCAGCCGCGCCGGCCAAGGCCGATGCCGTCTTCCCGCCCAATCCCGAGGAAAACCTGCTGTATTTCATCGAGAAGCATGCGCCGATGCTCGAGCCATGGCAGCGCGAACTCGCGCGCATCGTGCGTAAGATCGCCCAGTATTTCTACCCGCAACGCCAGACTCAGGTCATGAACGAAGGCTGGGCGTGCTTCTGGCACCACCGGCTGATCAACGATATGTACGATGCCGGGCAGATCAGTCAAGGAATTCTGCTCGAATGCCTGCACTCCCATACGAATGTCATCAAACAGCGCGAGTACTCGGGCCTAAACCCGTACGCGCTCGGCTTCGCCGCCTGGAACGAGATCAAGCGCGTCTGCGAGAAGCCGACGGCCGAGGACCGTGAGTATTTGCCGGAAATTGCCGGCAAGGACTGGCTCGAGACGTTTCATGACGTCATGCAAAATTATCGAGATGAGAGTTTCATCCTGCAGTTCCTGACGCCGAAATTGGTTCGTGATTTCCGCTTGATGAACGTCAAGACCAGCGAAGGGCTCGATCACTGGACGGTCAGTGATACCGCGAGTTCGGAGGGGTTCAAAGCCGTCCGCAGCCAGCTTTCCGCCGCGTATCGCCTCGAGTCGTCGATGCCGGAAATATCGGTGGTTCGCTACGCGCGCGATACGGACCGGAAACTCGTTCTGCACCATTCGAGCTACCAGGGCAAGATGCTGATGGCAGCCCAGGCTGATCAGACGTTGAAGCATCTGCGCACACTGTGGGGATTCGACGTCTCGCTGATATCCGTCGACCAGACCGGACAAACGATCGGGTCCTATTGACGCGGTCGCGCGGCGACGCCGCGGCCGGGGGCACCGCGCTTCTCTTCCTCGCTATCGTCCGGACTTCGGCGTTCGCGATTCGTCGAGCGCGTCTTGCAGGCATTGCATCAACTCCGCGGGCGTGAAAGGCTTTCGCAGCACACGGAAGTCGTCGACCTCCATGTCGGTAAATGCGGTCTGCAGGACGATGACCACGGCCGGACGGTGCGTGCGCACCCAATGCGCAAGTTGCAGCCCGTCGAGACTGCCGGGCATGCGAATGTCGCTGAGCAATACATCCGCAGTGGCGCCGCCTTCCAGCAGGGCGACGGCTTGGTCGGCGGATCCGACCGCGGTGACTTGGAATCCCCCATCATTGAGCGTGCGCGTCAATATCCGCTGCAGCAGCACATGGTCCTCGACCAGCAACACGTGGATCGGCGGCTGCGCGGATTGTTCGTTCACGGCGTCTGTCTCGCGCGGGGAAATCGCAAACTCACCGTCGTGCCGGATTGGGGCGTGCTGCTCAGCGTCATTACGCCTCCGGACTGGCGCATGAAGCCGTCGGCGACACTCAACCCAAGACCCGACCCGGCTCCGACCGGTTTGGTCGTAAAAAACGGTTCCACTGCATGCTCGAGCGTCTGCACCGACATGCCGTGACCCTCATCGACGAGATCTATGCGGACAAAGTTATCCGAATCGACGATCACGCGAATCGTCAGGGTGCCCCCCTCGCCCATCGCATCACGCGCATTACTGACGAGATTCCGCAGCACGGCCGTGAACTGACGCCGATCCGCGTGTATGGCAAGCGCAGACTTGTCTACGAGTACCTTGAGTTTGATGGCCGGGCCGGCCACGATCTCGAGCATCGATGAAATGCCCGTGAGAAATTCATCCACATTGAACGTCTCGGGTTTCAGATTCTGCTGGCGAGCAAAACTCAGCAATTGCGTCGTGACATCTGCGCAGACGTTGCTGGCCTGCTGAATCTCGGTCACGAGGCTGCGTGCGGCCGCATCCGTAGATACCATCGGGCGTTGCGCCAACAGTCCCACCGCCTGCTGTATCACGGTCATCAAGTTGTTGAACTCGTGGGCAACTCCGCCGGTGAATCGTCCGATCAATGCGAGACGATCTTCCGCCGCGCGCCGTATGTCGTCGGTTTGTTTGCGCCGGCGCCACAGCCACGTCGAGGACAGCACGGTGCAAACGAGCAATATCGCGGACAGCGCCACCAAATTGCGTTCGAGCGCCTTTCGCGACACCTCGAGACGTGCCGCGGCGGCCTCGGATCGAGCGCGCTCGATTTCCTGATCCTTGACGTACATTTCAAATTTGACCCGTAGCGCCGCGGCGTTGCTCAGGCGCCGTGCATCGTCCATCTCGGTCGTGCGGCGCGCATATTCCGCAAGGTCCGCGTAGGCGTCGCGATCCTTTCCGAGCGCCGAGTTGGCTCGCGCACGCCACAGATAGGCTTGCGTCGCGCGAGGCGCATACATATCCGTACCATGCTGGTCGAGCACGCGATTCAAAATGGGGAGCGCAGAATTCGGATGGTGCTCCTGCACATCGATGCGCGCGAGGTATGCCATCGCTTCCTTGGCGACGTCGCTCGCACCCGCCGCCATGAACGCCGCCCGCGCGCTATCGCAGAGCGGGCGTGCGGCAGCCAAGTGCTCGAGTTCGATCTCGATCTGGCAAAGCTCCATATCCGAATACGCGACGCCTTGGATATCGTCGAGGCGCACGCCGAGTTCTCGGGACTGCAGCTGTTCCTCGCGCGCGAGCTTGAACTCGCGCATGACTCGATACAGCTTGGCGCGATCGAATCTTGCGCTCGCCAGACTCCAGGTCGCCTCGTTTGCCGCGGCCCAATCGATGACTTCCTTGTTCAGGGCGAGCGCCTCCTCGTAATCGCCCAGCAGTCCCATGACCGCGGAGAGATTTTCGGCGGCCGCGACATGCGCAAGGATCATGCCCTGGGCGGCGGTGGTCCGATAGGCTTGCGTGAGATTGACGATCGCAAGCTCCGCGTGGTTGCTCCTCATCTGCAGCCACCCGAGCGTGATCAGCAGACAGGTGTCGCCAAGCGAATCCGGGCGCTGCGAAGTGCGGGCCGCCTCGATGCTGGCAACCGCGCCTTTGAGCCCGGCCTCACCGGCGATATTCTCCTCGACGAGGATCAGCAGATTCACATGCAGGGGGTCATCTTCCTGCGGTACGAGTTCGAGACCCTTGGTGGCCTCGGCAATGGCCTCGGCGTCAAGCTCGAGCATGCTATAGCTCTGCGCCTCCAGCGCGTAAAGAGAGGCGAGGCGCCGCGCGTCCGGCTGCGGCGCGAGCTGCAGCTCGGCCATCTTTGATTGCACGTCTTTGAGTGCGTGTTTAGGGTCCGCGGCGATCAAGGACTGTATGGGTTGCAGGTCCGGATCGGGGACCGGTAAACAGATTGACTGCGCTCGCGCCGTACACGCCATGCCAATGCAGATCAAAACGAACCACGGACCAAAGCGCAGCGCGCAGAGATCTTGCTTATTGTTATTTGACATAAGGTTCCGAGAATCCACGATCCGGCCAACATGCCAGCAGACCTGATTGGTTGCAGAAGTCAATCCGGTAAACACCCATTTTATGGCCCTGCCGTCTCACGGAAACTATCGAGCAAGGCCTGTCGAGAAAAGCAATTCCATGACAATCCAATGGCCTGTGCTAGATGATCACTCGGCTCGCTATATGCTCATTCGCCGCGTCCTGATGCCGGCCAATACGCCAGGCACAACGCTGCGACCAGGCGCCGCTCGTCAACTATGCCAGGAGCTTGCGCAGGGGGTCCCAGTAATTGACTTGCCAGCCCTCGGCCAAATGCTCCGCTTGGCCACTTGGGAAGCCCGTATGGTCGAATACGATCTTGGTGCCAGCGTCCTGGTCTACGAGCTGAAATCGGGCAATAGAATAAACTCCCGGGCTCCAGTTTCCCGCCCGCCAAGCCTCGACTATCAACTCATTCGGCACGAGTTCGATGAATCGTCCGGTAACGTATCCGCCGAACAGGGAAAACGCGCCGCCGGCGCGCGCCCTGAGTGCCGCCGCATCGTGATTGATCGGCATGGTCTTTATTGCCGCGCTGTACTGGATCAGCTTGTCGAACTGCTTCGCGTCGGTCAGCGCGCCATAGATACGTGACCGGCTCGCCGCGATCAGCGGCTCTTGGTGGATTGCCTCGGCGGCGTGAGAAATCTCATCCCCGGTTGCGGCGGCGCCGGCCTCTGACCGGATCCCGAGTCCGCCGATCGCCAGTGCACCCGCCACGATCACTTGCCGCCGCGTTGGCCCGACGGGCCATGCCGTCGGATCGGTAATCCTGCGCATCGCCTCTCTCCCCATGAGTCGAAACGGTTACACCCACACCAACTTCTCCGAACTCAGCGTCGCCTCCCCATCCCACCGATACGCCACCAACGGCCCGTCCCTCGCCGCGCTGTAATCCAAACATACAAACTGAGCTGAAATCACCGTTGGCTCGCCCGTAAACCAGTAATGCCCAAATATCACCGGCGGGCCCGAATACGCACGCCCTTGCCACGGCGCCATGGCCGGTGCGTCCGAACTCCACCAGGGAACCCGAACCTCCTGGGGTACCTCGCCGTAATTTTCCTGCCGCGCAGGCAAGTCGCCCAAGCCGATCTCGGGACCCTTTAATACAATGCCAAGTGCTTCATGGACCCAATGACCTTTTTTGCTGCCCATCCGCATCAGTTCTTCGGTAACCGTTTGATTGGGCCCCAATAAAAGCCTCAGCGCGTCCATCGATTCCTGATGCCAACACGCATGCACGACGCGCACTTCTCCAAGATCCAGCCACAAGGGCAGCGTCATGAACCACGCAATGATTTCTCGATGCCGCAAGGAATCTTCGCCAATCTCGTCCAGAAACGCCTGATGCAGAGCTCGATTTCCAGGCGCGTCATGAGCCCGTAAGAACTTCCCGGATTTTTCCGGATCCGGCGTGACCCACGCAATTGCATTGATCTCATGATTACCCAAAATGCATCGGGCAGCGCCCGCCTCCACCATCGCGCGCACCAGATCGACCGTCGCCATCTGCTTCGGTCCGCGGTCGATCAAATCCCCGACAAACACCGCCGTGCGAGAGGGGTGCCGCCAAACACCCTGGGGTGCCGAGTAGCCGAGATGCCGTAGCAGAGAAACCAGTTTGTCGAACTGGCCGTGGACGTCGCCGAACACATCAACATTCACTCGTCGAGTCTCTCTACGGCGTAACGGGTACATCCCGATTAATGAGTTTCAGTTCGGCCAAATTCCTATTCTTATACAGCTTCACGCCGATTTGATCTCCGCGCCGCAGCGCTCCACGCTCAACCCCGATCAGACCCGTCGTGTCCACCACGTTCCATTGCTCGGTACCGTTACCCGATCGCACGGACAACACATCCCCGATCGTTTTCGTGATGACGCCGGAATGACCGGTCGGGCGTTCCTCGAAGCGCAACGTCTTCACGTGACCCGAGGTCAATACCTCGGCGAATACCCAGTCTCCCGGCGCAATTCCACCGGCAATCCGAGTGGCTGCGTCGATCTGCCATGTTCCACGCGAATGCGCCGTTGTTCGAATCACGACCTCGCCGTTTCCATACGACTCGACCACGCCGTAATAGCCGGTGTCGGCCAAGCATTCCCGCGGAATTGCAATGACCGCTAGCAATAACAGAAAATTCACGATCCAAACGCCCGTTAATTTCGATCCAATTGCGTCGATGGCCATGAAATCCCCCGTTCCTGCAGTGAATTCCGGTCAACTTTACACCCGTTTCGCCACGGCTTCATGCCGCTCTGACGTGTACCTTAGTCTTCTGCAACAATCCGCGTTTGGGGATCAGCCGTAGCCGGAGGTGTCGGTGGCAGAATCTGATTTTGCGGTGAGCCTTGCCGAACTCGAACTCGCGGCGGAACTCGTGCATCGCGTGATGCCGGCGACTCCTCAGTATGCGTGGCCGAAACTGCGGCGGCGCACCGGCTGCTCCGTTTGGGTCAAACACGAGAACCACACGCCCACGGGCGCGTTCAAGGTCAGGGGTGGACTCGTTTACCTCGACCGATTGACGCGCAGGCTTCCCGACGCACGCGCAGTCGTGTCGGCGACGCGCGGCAACCATGGTCAATCGATTTCGTACGCCGCGGCCCGTACCGGCGTCGCGGCGACGATCTACGTGCCGGTGGGCAACTCTCCCGACCAGAACACCGCGATGCAGTCCTTTGGCGCGGCCGTCGTCGAGGTCGGCCGCGACTTCGATGAAGCCCGGTGCGAAGCGGAGCGCGCCGCCGCCGAACTCGGCCTGCACCTGGTGCCGTCCTTCCACCGCGACCTGGTTGTCGGCGTCGCCACCTATGCGCTCGAATTCTTCCGCGCCGGCGCGGCGCTCGACACCGTCTACGTCAGCGTCGGCATGGGCTCCGGGATCTGCGGCCTCATCATCGCGCGGGATCTATTGGGCCTTAAAACGGATATCGTCGGCGTCAGCGCCGTCAACGCGCCGGCGACCGCCCGGTCTTTCGCCGCCGGGCATCCGGTCACTACGCCGACCGCATTGACCTTCGCCGACGGCATTGCGACTCGCGCGCCGAACGCCGATGCGATCGGCATCATTTGCCGGGGCGCGGCGCGCATCGTGACGGTAACCGAGGACGACATCGCCGAAGCGATGCGCGCCTATTACGATGACACTCATCAGGTTACGGAAGGTGCGGGTGCGGCGCCGCTTGCCGCATTGCTCAGCGAGCGCGGGCGTATGAACAATCGAACCGTAGGTCTCGTCCTGAGTGGCGGCAACATCGAACGCGCGCGGTTCCTCATGGTACTCGGCGGATCGACGCCACAGGCCGGTTAAGACGGGTGCTCGCCGATTGCGCTTACCAAGCGCCAAAGACACCGCAATACGCCGTCCGCGCGCCTTATCTGCGCTTAGCCGAGATGACGACTGCTATGCGTGTCGAACAGCGGCAAGGCTTCCGCAGAGATCTCCAGATCGTCCTGTTCCAAGGTGTCGCCTTCACAAGCCAGATGCAGCGCCCTCTCCGGATTGACCCTTGTCTTCGCGATCTTGGGAATCGCACAGGCGGATCTGTTAGCGCTTTCGGCCGCAACAGCGGCGGCGGTTCGTTCATCGTTTTTGAGATCAAGATTGCACATGATTCAGACCCTCCCAATGTTAGGGCTGTAACTCCTTGCCGAAGCCGATCCGCAACGAGCAGACAACCGATCAATCGCACTGAGTACGTATGGAGTTTACGCGCAAGGTTTGATGGCTGATGTACGGACATCTACATAAGGATTGCGCGCAATTCGATTTCACGGCGGCACCGGTGTGCCCGGCGGTATGCGCTACGCTGGGTGCGACGGATCGGATGCTGCGGTGCACCCGGATATCGGGACGTAGGCCCCTGATTTCGGTTTGTCGGCTGTTGCTGCCGATGCGCGCCAAGCGGCCACTTGCTCGAGCGCGAGTCGGGGCCGTTCATGCTCGACCGCCAGCCTACCGGCGTAGATCCGCCCGGTATCGCCGTCGAGCGTCAGCGCATCGCCTTCAATTAACCGGGCCTCGCCGATCGTGCAGCTAGGCTCCAGAGGATGCACGAGCAGCGCCCGACAATTGACGAGGCAGACCTTGCCGAGCTGGCGCGCGACCACGGCGGCATGAGAAGTCCGGCTGCCGGCGGCAGTCAATACACCGTCTGCTGCGGCGATGCCCTCGACATCTGCGGTCGCGATCTCGGGTCTGACGAGGATAACCGACTCGCCGCGGGCGGCCATCGCCGCGGCGCTTCGCGTATCGAATGCGATTGCGCCGGAGGCAACACCGATGCTCGCCGGAGTCGCGCTCGCGAGCGGCTTGCCGCCGGCCCGATCCGCCAGACGCAGGCGTTCGAGCCGCTCGAGCGCAATACCCTCGAGCCGCACAAGCGCTTGCGCCGGTGTAATGAGATTCTCGTTGACCATATCGACGGCGATTTGAAGTGCAGCCCACGGCGTGCGCTTTCCGGAACGCGTCTGCAAGAGATACAGGCGGCCGTTTTCGACCGTGAACTCGAAGTCCTGCATATCGTGAAACTCGGCCTCGAGCACCTCCCGGATGCGGGCGAGCTCGGCCACGACGAGCGGCAGTCGTTGTGACAGTTGCACGGCCTCGTGGCCGGCATAGCGGCCGGAAACGACGTCTTCGCCCTGGGCGTTAAACAGAAAATCCAGATAGGCCCGATTTTCGCCGGTTGCGGGGTCGCGCGTAAATCCAACCCCGGCGCCCGAGGTGCCCCCGTTATTGCCGAACACCATCGCTTGCACGGTGACAGCCGTACCCATCGCCTCGTCGATGCCGTTGATGCGGCGGTAATGACTCGCCTTGTCGTCGTACCACGAACGCAGTACGGCCTCCACCGCCCCGAGCAGCTGGTCCATCGGATCCTGCGGGAACGGCTGGCCGGTGAGCGCGAGCGCGAGCTGCAGCGATTCGTTGGCGACCTCGGCGAGCGCCTTGCTGTCGAGCTCGCTCGCGCTATCGAGCGCCTGAAGCGTGCATTGACGCGCAACGAGCATGTCGAACTGACCCGCGTCCGCCCCATGCACGGCCACGGTGTAATCGCGCACGAGCCGCCGATAGCAATCATGCACGTAGCGCGGATTGCCGGATGCGCGCAACAGGCCGCGCGAATTTTGTTCGCCGAGTCCGACGTTTAGAATCGTCTGCAGCATGCCCGGCATCGACACCGGCGCGCCCGATCGTACCGACACCAGCAGCGGCCGGCGCACACGGCCGAAGCCGCATCCGCTAGCCTGCTCGAGACGCGAGAGGCCTTCGGCGAGTAATTCGCGGGTGCCGTCCGGGAGCCGACCGCCGTGCGCAAAGTACTCGCGGCAGAGTGCCGTGCCGAGCACGAAAGCCGGTGGCACGGGCAGGCCGAGCTGCGCGAGCCGCATCAATCCGGCCGCCTTGGAGCCGATGATCGCTGCAGGCGCCGCACTCGATATCAGCGCAGCCGCTTGGCGCCCGGTGACGTCGGCCATGGCATTCGGCAATATGAAGTATAGATTCCCGCGATTGTCGCCCATTCGTGTTCCTAGCCGGTCAGCACATCATCGAGCAGATGGTCGCGTAGCTTGAACGCGCCGTGCGCTAGGCCGTCCGCGGCGCCCTCGAGAGCGTTGCCGATGCGTGACAGAAGATAGAAGCTCTTGACGTCGGCGCCACTCGCGAGCAACGCGCGCGTCACGGCGCGTTCGGCCGCATCGGTTTCATGTTCGAGGCCGACGATGCGATCGGCGGCGGCGAAGAAATCCTGCATGTCTTCTCGCGCGCCCTCGGGCGTAACATGACTCGCCGCTTCGAACATTTTGACCGATTCCTGCGCGGCACTCTGGACCAGCGAAGCAAGCCGACGCGCGGTTTCGATCAGCTCATCGGAAACCGGAGCTGCGCTCAGGTGTGTCATGAGGAACGCGGCCTCTTCGAGTCCGTCCGCGGCATCGTCTACCGCATGCATGAGCGCCGCGTAGACCTCCGGCGTCGCGGTGCGCCGCGCGAGCGAGCGGATGCGCGTCACGAGCACGTCACACTCGTGCTCCCACACGGATGCCCGCCGCGCGGTGCGCCCAAGGAACTCGGCCGCCCCCGGATCGGCGCAGCGCAGCAGCCCGTCGTGCACACTCGTCGCGAGATCGAAGACGCGCTCGGCATGCGTGAGCCCGATCGCGAGCAGACTGGCCTGCGCCGTGTGAAATCGGCGCGCCAATTCGGCTTTGATGGCATCTCGAATGAATCGCTCCGAGCGTGCCTGCAGCAGCCCGGTCGTCGATTCGCGAAATACGAACTGCAAGTATTCGAATGCGGCCTCCGGCCCCAGCGCCTCGTGCAGGCGTTCGCCGACGTGCAACGGCGTGCGCTGCGCGAATTCGATGGCCTCGTACAGCAGCCGCTCCCCGCCGAGCTTCAAGAAGCCGCGGTGGCCGATGTTGTTGTCGGCCGCCCATTTGAGCAGCCTCACGCCATCCCCTTTGCCGAGGAATTCACGGAGACGTTTGCGCGCGTGATTCCAGTCGATCAGAAAAACGATCCGCGATCCGAGGAAGGCGAGATAGCGCTCGAGCATCTTCGCGTCAGCCGCGTCGTAACGGCCGATGGACAGATAATAGTTCGGCTCTTCGCCGAGCCGCTCGCTGCTGCGCGCGAGCGTGTCGTCCCAATGCACGCCGAAGGGCTCGAAGAGCTTCTGGAAGAATTTGAGCCGCCGCGCGTGCACATCGGTATACGTCAGGATCGCCGACAATCCCTCGACATGCAGCACCAACACATGCGCATCGGTCGTGCCGATGTCGTTTTCGATGACCAGGCGAGCGCCGCTACGAGTGGCGATGGTTGCGAGTCCCGGATGATCGAATTTGAGGCGCGCGGTCTCATTGAGGCCGGACATGAATGCACGGATCAGCGGTCTATCGGCAGCATCGATTCGCCAGACGCGCGCGCCGTCGATCGACTCCTCGGCGAGCGCCGCCTGCAGCGCATTGATCGCCTTGTGCAAATCCATGACGAGAATGTGCAGACTGTCGCCCGCGCCGCGATTGGCCGATGTCATGGCGCCGACCAGCCCGGCGGGTACCCGGTCGTCGGTGAACGGCGGCAACGCCGCCAACAGAGTTCGGGCACGCGCGCTGAAGGTTTCGGCTTCGCCCGATCCGGCAAGCGCCAACGGTGCGGACATCGATGCGATGTCCTCCAGCATCTCCTGCTGCAGCCGCGCAGCCCCACCCAAATGCAGGGCGCCGTCGGCCTCACGCCGACTCAGCGCGACCGCGGCATCGAGTTCGCCTGCAGGAAGGTTCGCGGCGATGCGCTCAGCTTTCAAATCGAGCGGCGGATCTTCCGGATGACTTGCATGGTTTTCGGCCGCCTGCAGCAGCGTGAAGCAAAACTTGAGGCGATCGTTCGCCGCGAGCGCCCGTTGCAAGTGCTGCGGCAGCAGCAGCGCGGCTTCGCCGAGTTCGCCGA
>Ga0187867_10000070_pt1 | contig 88069 bp, 71 predicted proteins | sample June2016WEW_13_1_FD_132976 | JGI IMG/M metagenome (GOLD analysis project Ga0187867, IMG submission 132976) | Peatland microbial communities from SPRUCE experiment site at the Marcell Experimental Forest, Minnesota, USA - June2016WEW_13_10 | ecosystem: Environmental > Terrestrial > Soil >...
CCCAGGGTGGCGGCACCTCGTATCGACATGACCCCCTCCTCGCATCAGGGCTCGTGGATGCCGATCCACCCACGGCGACCTCTCCTGCCTCTCCGTCGACAGCCTTCATCGGAGCCGCCGGACAGGGCGACCCGCAATACCCCCACAGACTACCGGAGTACCGGAACCGCGGCGATCCCCCAATACTGGTGGGGAGTATCCCTCAGACACGGGGCTCTGCAATCGCGCCGATCCAGGCTATGCTCGCGGCACGAACGGGGTGGCGCGGTCTGGCCTGCGCAGGTCGGTGCCTCCACCGGGGGGAGGGCGATGCACAACCGCCGAAGGGTCCTGGCCGCAACGATGACCGTCGGGCTCAGCATGAGTGCGCTGGTGGGCAGCCAGGTGGGCGCCGCGGGCGCGACCCTGCCGGCGCCGGTCTATTCGAGCACGCTGGTGGGTCCCGGCCAGGCGGACATGTACCCGGTCGACGTCACCTCCAACTCCACAGCGGGCCAGAGCTGCACCAGCGCGGCCTCCGGTTGCTATTACTTCGTCCTCGACGCCGGCAACTACCGGCTACTGGCGATCAACCGGGTCAGCCACGCCATCGACTGGCAGATCGGGGGAATGCAGGGCAATGACCCCCTGGCCGGCAGCCCGCCCGGGAGCCTCCCGGTTCAGTACAGCGACGCCCGGGCGGTGGGGTTCGACTCCGCGACCGGCGACGTCTACGTCGCCGACACCGCCAACAACCGGGTGCTGGTCTTCAGCTTCTCCCCCACCTCGGGCTTCAGCTACCTGAACCAGTTCGGCAGCAAGGGGACCGGCAAGGGCCAGTTCAACCTGGCCTACGGCGTGGCCGTGGACCCGGTCCACCGCTGGGTCTACGTCACCGACGGCTCGCCCGGTCAGATCGAGAAGTTCTCGATCGGGAGCGGCTCGGTCCCGACCTACAGCTATGTGACCTCATTCGGGGCCGGAACCCTGAACCAGCCCCGCCAGGTCGAGGTGGCCCCCAACAGCGACGTCTTCGTCACCAATCGGCCTCCGAACAAGAAGCACAACTACTATTACGTCTATAGCAGCGCTGGGACGCTTGAGTTCGGTTTCGGGGTCACCGGCTCCGGGAGCGGCGAGTTCACCAACGATCCGCGTGGAGTCGCCGTCAGCGCGGACGGCAGCACCGTCTTCGCCACCGACTCGGGCGGCGACCGCGTGGAGGCGTTCACGCTCACCCAGAGTGGCGGCCACTACACCTCGGCAGCCTGGTCCTACACCATCCCCAACCCCGGGGGCACCGGGGGCGAGCCGTTCGTCGGGCTGCGCGGCCTGACCACGACCGCCGACAACCACCTGATGGTCGCCGACGAGTGGGGCTTCGACCTCCACGAGTTCAGCTTCACCCCAGGCACGACAAGCTACAGCTCGACCTACAACAACGTCCCGACCGCGCCGCCGGTGCCGGGGGTCAACGCTCCTCGGGGCATCCACGTGGCCGCCAACGGTGACATCTACATCATGGACTACTGGAACCAGCGGGTCGAGTACGGGACCCTGGGTTCGAACGGTGAGATCGCCGATGCGCTGGCCTTCGGGGCCCGCGGCGACCCCAATCAGAGCGGGGCCATCAACTTCGCCTGGGACTTCGCCATCGACCCGTGCGCCTCGTGCGCCACGGCGGGGGACATCTTCGTCGCCAACCGTGAGAGCCACCAGATCCAGGTCTTCAGCCCGAGCGGTACCTCGCTCTTCATCTACGGCAGCCGCGGCACCGCCGACGGCCAGTTCACCTTCCCCCAGGGGATCGCCTTCGCCCCCAACGGCACCCTGTACGTCGACGACTCCGGCAACGACCGCATCCAGGAGTTCACGGTCGGCACCGATACGCTCAACTTCGTCGCCTCGTACGGGACCAAGGGCACCGGCTCGGGCGCTCCGGCGGGCGAGCTCAACATGCCCACCGGGATCGCGGTCTCGCCCGACGGCAGCACCCTCTGGGTCGCGGACACGCTCAACAACCGGATCCAGAGCCTCACGCTCGCCACCGGCACCTGGGGCACACCCATCCACAAGACCACGGGTACCGGCAAGCAGACCGCCTTCCTCGTTCCCTGGGGAGTCGCGGTGGCGCCCGACGGGAGCATCTGGGTCTCGGACACCGGCAACAACCGGCTGGTCTCGATGAGCACCGCAGGCGTCCTGAACTGGAGCGTCTACGGCGCCCAGCTCGGCGTCCCCGACAACACCGCGGGAACCCAGACCATCTACCCCTTTGCCGTGGCCTTCGGCTCCGGCAACGACGTCTACCTCAGCGACACCTGGAACAACCGGGTCCTGGTCCTCACCTCCTAGTGAGACCGACCGCCTCACTGGAGTTCACGATGAGACGCAGGCTCTGGCTCGGCGGCCTCTGCGCGGCGAGCGTGCTCGCCGCCCCGGAGGTGCTCGCCTTCACCTCGGCGCCCGCCGCTGGCGCGGCCACCGCGACATACCAGCGAACCCTGGGTGGACCGGGGGCCGCCGCCGTCTACCCGGGCGGCGTCGAGGTGGCTCCCGCGGGCGCGCCCAACGCCGGCGACATCGTGGTCGCCGACACCGGCAACAACCAGGTGGCCGAGTACACGCCGGGCGGAACCCAGGTCTGGAGGGTCGGCTCGGAGGGCTCGTCCGCCAGCCTGAAGTCGGTCCAGTTCCAGCAGCCGCGTGACGTCGGGGTCGACGCCTCGGGCAACGTCTACGTGGCCGACAACGGCAACGGCCGCGTGGTCGAACTGAGCAGCACCGGCCAGTATGTCAACAAGTGGAAGAGTCTGCCCAGCGGCTCCGCTGCGCCAATCGGCATCACGGTGAGCGACACCACCGCGGCGCTACCCAACCTCCCTGCCGGTCAGCGGGTCTACGTCTCGGACGGCAACCAGAACGAGGTCACGGTCTGGAGCACCACGGGCGCGTTCATCTCCGCCATCACCAGCACCGGCGCCTGCCAGCTCGACCGGATGCGGGACGCCGCCGCGGACGCGGCCGGCAACGTCTTCGTCGCCAACTACGAGGCCAACGACATCCTCGAGTTCAGCTGGAACGGCAGCGCCTGGACCTGTGCCAACACCTGGGGCACCAAGGGATCGAGTGACGGGCAGTTCATGAACCCATATGGCGTCGCCGTCGGCACCGACCCCTTCATCGACGGCGGCAGCCCCGGCGAGGCGATCTACGTCGCCGACTCCAACAACGACCGGATCCAGGAGTTCACGCCGAGCGGCACCTACGTCGCTCAGGTCGGCTCCGCGGGGACCGACAGCCAGCCGGGGACGTTCACCCAGCTCCGGCGGGTGGCGGTCGATGCCGACGGTGACATCTGGGGGGCCGACCTCTGGGGCTACCGCCTCGAGGAGTTCGCCCCCAGCTACGTGGGCGGGGTGGAGCAGTACACCTACGTGCAGACCATCCCGAACCCCATCGTCCCTCCGGGTGACAGCAGCACCTCGGTCTTCAACCAGGTGCGCGAGATCTCCTTCGACAGCGCCGGAGACCTGGTCGCCATGGACACGGTGAACCAACGGGTGGCGGTCTTCAACCCCTCCGGGAGCCTGCTCGGGGTGTGCGGCCAACGCGGCTTCACCAGCACCGGCGACTTCAACTGGCCGCGGGGGGTTGCGGTGGACCCGGTCACCGGTGACTACTGGATCGCCGACACCAAGCAGAGCGACCTGCAGGTCCTCGACCCCATCGGCTCCAGCACGCCCTGTGCCGGGGTGGCCGAGTTCGTCAACGAGGGCAGCGGCCTCGGCCAGCTCAATTACCCGTACTCGGTCACGATCGCGGGGGGCTACGCCTGGGTTGCCGACTCCAACAACAACCGCATCGAGTCCTGGAACACCGCCACCTGCACCGCGGATGCGGGAACGTGCAGTGCCACCAGCGCCTACGGCAGTGTGGGCAGCGGCGCCGGGCAGTTCTCGAATCCGACCGCGGTCGCCGTCGACCCCGCCACCGGCGACCTCCTGGTCGCGGACAGCGGCAATGACCGGGTGGTGGAGTTGAGCGTCAGCGCCGGGACGGTGACCGGGGTGGTGAACACCTTCACCGGGCTCAGCAACCCCTACGGGGTGGCGGCCAACGGGACCTACGTCGCCGTCGCCGAGGACGCCGACCCCGGAGCGGTGGTCGTGCTCAACGAGGCCGACGGCAGCGTGGCCGACACCATCACTGGGGCCGACGTGACCGGCGGCGGCCCGACCACCCTCTTCGACCCGCAGGACGTCGCCTTCGGGCCGAGCGGCGACCTCTACATCGCCGACACCTACAACGACCGCATCCTGGAGTACTCGCTGGCAGCGGCGGCTCCCACACCGACGCCGACTGCCACCGCCACCCCAACGCCAACCGCCACGGCCACCCCGACGCCCACCTCCACGCCCACTCCCACGCCCACGCCGACTCCGATCACCGGGACCCTGCTGGCGCCGGTGTACTCGAGCACGCTGGTGGGCCCCGGCCAGGCGGACATGTACCCGGTTGACGTCACCTCCAACTCCACGGCCGGCCAGAGCTGCACCACGGCCGCCTCCGGCTGCTACTACTTCGTCCTGGACGCCGGCAACTACCGGCTGCTGGCGGTCAACCGGGTCAGCCACGCCATCGACTGGCAGATCGGCGGCCAGCAGGGCAACGACCCGCTGGCGGGCAGCGCGCCCGGAAGCCTGCCGGTCCAGCTCAGTGACGCCCGCGCGGTCGGCTATGACTCCGCCACCGGGGACGTCTACGTGGCCGACAGCGCCAACAACCGGGTGCTGGTCTTCAGCTTCTCCCCCACCTCGGGCTTCAGCTACCTGACCCAGTTCGGCAGTAGCGGGAGCGGCCCTGGCCAGTTCAACCTGGCCTACGGCGTGGCCGTCGACCCGGTCAACCGATGGGTCTACGTCACCGATGGCTCGCCCGGCCAGATCGAGAAGTTCTCGATCGGGAGCGGCGCGGTCCCGACCTACACCTACATGACCTCGTTCGGCGCGGGCACCCTCAACCAGCCCCGACAGGTCGAGGTTGCGCCCAACGGTGACCTCCTGGTGACCAACCGCCCGCCCAACAAGAAGCACAACTACTACTACGCCTACACCAGCTCCGGTACCCTCGAGTTCGGCTTCGGGGTCACCGGCTCCGGGAGCGGCCAGTTCACCAACGATCCCCGCGGCGTCGCCATCAGCGCGGACGGCAGCACCGTCTTCGCCACCGACTCGGGCGGCGACCGGGTGGAGGCGTTCACGCTCACCCAGAGTGGCGGCCACTACACCTCCGCGGCCTGGTCCTACACCATCGCCAACCCCGGCGGGACGGGGGGTGAGCCGTTCGTCGGGCTGCGCGGCCTGACCACGACCGCCGACAACCACCTCCTGGTCGCCGACGAGTGGGGTTTCGACCTCCACGAGTTCAGCTTCACCCCGGGCACGACAAGCTACAACTCAACCTACAACAACGTCCCGACCGCGCCGCCGGTGCCGGGGGTCAACGCTCCTCGGGGCATCCAGGTGGCCGCCAATGGCGACGTCTACATCATGGATTACTGGAACCAGAGGGTCGAGTACGGCACGCTCGGTTCGGGCGGGACCATCCAGGGCGCGCAGGCCTTCGGTGTGAGGGGGGACCCGAACCAGGATGGAGCCATCAACTTCGCCTGGAGCATCGCGCTCCAACCGGGCACGGGGGACGTCTTCGTCGCCAACCGCGAGAGCGACCAGGTGGAGGTCTTCAGCCCCAACGGGACGACGCTCGCCATCGACGGGTCGAACGGGTCGGCCGACGGCGACTTCAGCTTCCCGCAGGGCATCGCCTTCGCTCCCAACGGCGACCTCTACGTGAGTGACACCGGCAACGACCGCATCCAGGAGTTCACCGTCAACTCCAACGGCACGCTGAACTTCGTGGCCTCCTACGGCACCGAGGGCACCGGCTCCAGCGCCCCGGCGGGCGATCTCAACCAGCCCACCGGGATCGCGGTGTCACCGGACGGGAGCACGCTCTGGGTCGCCGACACGCTCAACAACCGGGTCCAGAGCCTGGCGCTCTCTTCGGGCACCTGGGGCACGCCGATCCGCAAGACGACGGGCAAGGGCACCCAGACCGCCTTCAGCGTCCCCTGGGGGGTGACGGTGGCGCCTGACGGGAGCATCTGGGTCTCCGACACCGGCAACAACCGGCTGGTCTCGATGTCCACCGCGGGGGTGCTGAACTGGAGCGTCACCGGCGCCCAGATCGGTGTCCCCGACAGCGCCGAGGGCAACCAGACCATCTACCCCTTCGCCGTCACCTTCGGCTCCGACAGCACCGTCTACCTCAGCGACACCTGGAACAACCGGGTGCTCGTGCTCACGACATCCTGATGGAGGCACCGCGATGAGACTGCTGGGCACCCGCAGGGCCAACCACCGACCAAACTCGCGGTTCGGTTTCGGCCCCCTGCTGGGGATCGTCGCCGTGATGGCCGGGGCATCCGGTCTGACCGCCGGCACCTCGGCGTCGGCCGCCTTCCAGGCGCCCGCCTACGACATGACCATCGGGGGCCCAGGTACCGCCTTCGTCTACCCCTTCGGCGAGGCCTGGGACCCGACGACCTTCACCCAGGGGAGCAACGTCTACGACGGAACCCTGCTGGTTGACGACTACAACAACTACGACATCAAGCGCTTCGCGGCCGATGGCGCCTGGCTGGCCACCTACAGCTCGAAGGGCAAGGGACAGGGCCAGTTCTCGGAGCAGCCCTCCGGCGTCGCCGTCGACCCCACCAACGGCGACTTCGTGGTCGCCTTCGCCTTCGACGGGTACGGATACATGGAGTTCACCCAGAGCGGCCAGTGGATCCGCACCGTGAACATCGGCCAGCCGGCATGGTACGCCCCGTTTATCGCCATCAACGCCCAGGGCGACGTCTTCCTGGTCCAGTCCACCGGGCTGGCCAAGGGCGCGCCGAACGTCGTATTCGTCTTCGACCCCAACGGCAACCTGCTGGGCCAGTTCGGCACCAACGACAGCGGAAGCAACACCGTCAAGGCCTGTGAAGCCGGGCAGTTCGGGGTGATCCGGGGGATCGACCTGGATGCCGCCGGCGACATCTACATCAACGACGTCAGCAACCATTGCATCCAGGAGTTCTCGGTGACCATCGGCGCCAGCTCGGTCAGCGCGACCCAGCTCGCCTACTTCGGGAACAAGACCGAGCTCAGCGCCAACACCAGGGGCATCGGCATCGACCGGGCCAACGACCTCCTCTACGTCGCCGACTCGACCAAGGAGTACGTGGAGGCGTTCAGCATCGCCCCGGGGACGTTCGGCACCTACGAGGGGTACATCGGCACCCCGGGCAGCAGCGTGGGCAACGCCTGCGGCGGCGGGGGCGAGGTCGACGGGCCCCGCGACGCGGTGGCCGGCCCCGACGGGACCGTCTACGTGAGCGACTACACCTGCGACAGCGTCGACGCCTACTCGCCGACGGCGACGCCGCCCCTCGAGACGGGTGGCACCTTCCTGCGCCAGATCCCCGATCCGGTCGTGCCGCCCCCCGCAGGAGGCTTCAACATGCCGGTCGGCGTCGCCGTGTCGCCCCTCGACGGCACGGTCTACGTGGATGACAGCTTCAACCAGCGGGTCCAGGAGTTCGACGGGCCACTGACCTCGGGTGAGACCGCGGGTACCTTCATCCAGATGTGGGGGAGCCGGATCACCGACCTGAGCGCGCCCTTCGCCCTCGACTACCCGCGCGGCATCGCCATCGACCCCAACAACGGCAACGTGTGGGTCGACGACACCCGCTCCGGCTACGTCAAGGAGTACACGGTCTCCGGCCTCACCCCGGGGACGGCCACGGTGACCTTCGACCAGGACTTCGGGGGCATCGGCAACCCGCCCTGGTACCTCTTCTACTCGGATGGGATCGACGTCGGCCCGGACGGCACCCTCTACGTGCCCGACAGCGGCTACGGCTACTTCGACGTCATCAGCCAGACCGGGACGATCGAGGCGCAGTTCCCGTGCGGCGTGCTCAACGGCAGTGGACCGGCCGTGTACAACGGCTGCACCGACGCCGTCTACGACCCGTCCAACGGCTACATCTACGCTGCCTCTTACAACCAGGATGACGTGCTCGTGCTCACCACCTCGGGCACGCTGGTGACCACCATCGGCACCGGCATCCTGGGGCAGCCGTTCGGCGTGGCTCTCAGCGGTTCGACGCTCTACGTGACCGACAGCACCAAGAACCGGGTCAGCGAGTTCAGCATCAGCGCCGGCGGCAGCGGCACCCACCTCGGCGACTTCGGGGTCAAGGGCACCAAGGCGGGGGACTTCAGCCGTCCGCTGGGCATCGCCGTCGACTCCGCGGGCGACATCTACGTCGTCGACTTCGGGAACAACCGAGTGGAGGTGTTCACGCCATGATCCGCGAGAGGGGGGTGCGCGCCCTTGGGTTCGCCCTCGGGGGCATTGTCATCGCGGCCGCATCGGCGGCCGGGTCGCTGGCGGCGCAGGCAGCTCCGGCGTTCACCGCCCCGAGCTATGCCATGACCATCGGCCAGCCCGGAGCCGCCTTCGTCTATCCGTGGGGGATGGCGTACGATCCGACCTCCGGAACCATCCTCACCAGCGACTACAACAACTACCAGGTCCGCCGCTTCACCACCGCGGGATCACCCGACGGCGTCTACAGCTCCAGGTCGGCGCTCAACGGCCAGCAGCCCTACGGCATAGCCGTCGACCCGACCACCGGCGACTTCGTGGTCGACGATCTTCAGGGTTACGACCGCTACACCTCCAGCGGCACGCTGGTCGACTCGGTCAGCGCCGCGGCCTACGGCGCGCATTACGCGCCGTGGATCGCCCTCAATCCCGTGAGTGGGACGGTGTACGTCGTCCAATCAACCGGTCTCGACGTCGCCGGCGACAACGAGATCCTGATGTTCAGTCGGAGCGACCAGTACCTGGGCACGTTCGGCACCACCGGCAACAGCTGCGGCGCCGGGCAGTTCGGCCTCATCCGGGGCGTCGATGTGGACAGCGCTGGCAACCTGTACGTTGACGACGTCAGCAATCACTGCGTCCAGGTCTTCAGCCCGAGCGGCGGTTTCGAACGGTACTTCAGCACCAAGTCGGGGTTGCCCAGCTCCGAACAGCTGAGCAGCAACACCCGTGGCCTGACCATCGATCGCACCAACGGGCTGGTCTACATCGCGGACGCCGCCAAGCAGGACGTCGCGGTCTTCACCACCACCGGCAGCTACAAGGGGGTGCTCGGCACCCCGGGAACCGACTGCGCCGGGGGCGGCCAGCTGGACGGCCCTCGAGACACCGCCATCGGACCCACCGGGACCGTCTACGTCAGCGACTACACGTGCTTCGCCATCGACGTGTACAACCCGCTCTTCGCCGCCTCCAAGCCGGGGGCGTTCCTCCAGCAGATCCCGGACCCTGCGATCCCGCCGCCCGCCGGGGGTCTGAACGAGGCTGTTGACGTGGCGGCTTCAGCGAACGGCAGCCTGGTCTACGTCAGCGACACCTTCAACCAGAGGATTCAGGAGTTCGACGGGCCCAGCAGCTCCACACCGGGCGCCTTCGTCCAGATGTGGGGCAGCCGCCAGCCGGTACTCGCCGACTACTGCGCCATGGACTACCCACGCGGGGTCTCGGTCGACCCCAAGAACGGAAATCTTTGGGTCAACGACACCCGCTCCGGGTACATCAAGGCCTACACCCCCACGGGCAACGCCAACGGGCCGCTCGGCTGCGCCACCCCGAGCAGCGGGTCGGTCAGCGCCGACACCGAGTTCGGCGGCCAGGTGCAGACCGGCAGTTGCATCACCTGCAACCCGGGCAGCTTCTTCTACGCCAAGGGCATCTTCGTGGGCGGTCCGAAGGACGACGTCTACGTCACCGACAGCGCCAACGGACGCCTCCAGGTGCTGACCCAGGCTGGCACCGAGGTGGCGGGCTTCCCGGTCGCCTGCGGCACAGCCCACGGCAACCCGGCCGGAGCGGACGTGGGCTGCACCGGGGTGACCGTCGATACCGCGGGCGACATCTACGCCGCCGTGCCCGAGGCCAACGTGGTGGACGTCTTCAGTCCAACGGGCACGCTGCTCCGCACCATCGGGGCCACCGCTCCGGGTGGTGCGCTGGGCAAGCCCTACGACGTGGCCATCTCCCCGGACGGGAGCACGCTGTACGTGACCGAGGTTTCCAAGAACTGCGTCGCCGAGTTCACCCTCAGCAGCGGCGCTTATCTCGGCAGCTGGGGCACAAAGGGCACCGCGAGCGGTGACTTCGACCAGCCGATGGGCGTCTCCGTCGACGCCGCCGGACGCATCTACGTGAACGACTACGCCAACGACCGCATCGAGGTCTTCACCCCGGCGGCCTGACACCGCAGCTCGACGCCGGGCTGCGCCATTCTGGGATGGCGCAGCCCGTTTCGCTGCAGTCAAACTGTTGGTGGTAAACGAAGTATCTGCGGTACGCTGGTATCGATTGACTGGTTAGCGCCGCTGGACATTTGCCACCGCGGTGTCGTATGGTGCCCCGGATCTTGCCGCAGGGGAAAGCAAGGTCACCTGTTCGGTGAGACTGACCCTCAACACGGGAGGGGGGGCTGAGCCCCTTCCGAGCCCTGGTTCTCCGTGAGGGAGCTGGCCGGGTGGGCCGGCCAGCCGGATGATGTCGGCCGCTCACAGAAGGGGAGATGAGCCCATGAGAATGGGATCCTTGAAGAGCGCGGTGTCGATCGCCGCGCTGCTCGGGCTGATCGTCTTCGCCGGCGCCGTCTCGGTGGGCGTGGCGCCGGTCTCCAGCGCCCAGCACAGTGCCGGAGCCGCCGCCTTCCCGGCCGGCGTGGCGCTCGACGCCGGCGCGCTCGGCGGTGCGGGGGGCCTCCTCCCGTCCGCCGGCGGCACCGGCACCGTCGCCGCGTCCGACGGAACCGCGGTGGGTGCGGCGGGGTCGGTGTCCAACACCGCCGAGCCCTCCTCCACCTCGAGCTCGATCGGGCTCTGGGCGGCCGACTGGGGTGGGGCCGCCGGCAAGCGGAGCAGCGCAGGATGGGAGGCGGCGGCCCAGAACGACAGCATCCTGATCGGCAATGCCGGGGTCTACGCCAAATGGATACCTCAGCTCCGCGCCTGGAACCCCAAGCTCATGATCCTCGTCTACAACATGGGGCCCTACCTGCAGAAGGGCAGCTCGGAGTTCAACACCATCCTGGCTCAGGATCCCAGCTGGTTCGCCCACGATGCCCACGGCAACCTGATCAGCCTCCACATGTTCACCAGCAACTACCTCATGAACCTCGGTAGCGCGGGGTACCGGGCGTGGCACGCCCAGCAGCTGGCGGCGACCGTCAGCGCCGACGGCTTCGACGGCGCCATGGACGATTCCATGGGAACGGCAGCGCTCAGCACCAACTACGCCACCGGGACGCCGATCGACCCCGCCACCGGCCAGGCCTTCACGGACTCCGAGTATCTCGCCGACTCGGTGCTGATGCTCAACGCCGACAAGGCGGCCCTCGATGGCAAGTACCTCGCCTTCAACGGGCTGATCAGCGGGACCCAATACGAACGCGACACCGAGACGCTCGCAACCTCCAACGCGGACGCGGGCATCAGCGAGCTCTTCCTCCGCCAGCCCACCGCCCCGGTCACCTCCTTCCCGTCCACCAGCCAGCTGGACGCGACCCTGGAGATGATGAGCAGCATGAGCGCCCACGGCAAGGCGCTGCTGGGCTGGACCAAGGTCTGGGTCAACGCGACCACCGCCCAGCTCGACAAGTGGGAGCAGTACGGCCTCGCCGCCTATCTCCTGGGCCGGGCCTCCGCCTCGTACTGGGATTTCATGCCCTCCCACGACGCCGACAACACGGTCGTCTCCTTCTCGAACCTGAGGGATCAGCTGGGTTCCCCCATGGGTGCCTACACCACCAGCGGATCGACATTGACCCGCGAGTTTCAGGACGGCTCGGTGTCGCTCAACACCAGCACGGACACGGGCACCGTCACGGTCTCCTAGACGGCGACATGAGAACGGAGGCCACCCCGAGGGTGGCCTCCGTTCTCTCTGCTTCCCGAGATCGTGCCCGTCAGCCGACGGTGATGGTCGCCGTGTCGGTGGTCAGGCTCACCGTCACCGACCCATCGGCGAAGGCACGGGTGAGGACGGAGCCGGACACCTGGTACGGACCGGTCGGCGCCCCGAGCTGGTCCTTGAGGTTGGAGTACGTGCAGCCGGTGTTGTCGGCGTTCTGGGAGGGCATGAAGTCCCAGTACGAGCCCGACTCCTGGCCGAGCAGGTAGACGCCCAGCCCGAACTGCTCCCACTGCGACACCTGGGCCTGGGTCCCGCCCGACCAGACCTTGGTCCAACCCAGGAAGGCCTTGCCGCTGGCGGACATCGAGGCCATCATCTGCAGCGAATCCTCGACGGTGGTCAGGTTCGGGTAGGCGGTGACTGACGACGTCGGGGCCCGGAGGAAGAGCTCGCTCACGCCGGCGTCCGCCGTCGACGTGGCGAACACGCTGGTCTCACGGCTGTAGGTCGGACCGTTGATCAGCCCGTTGAAGGCGAGGTACTTGCCATCGAGGGCCGCCTTGTCGGCGTCCAAGAGCAGCACCGAGTTGGCCAGGTACTCGCTGGCGGTGTAGGCCTGGCCGGTGGCCGGGTCGATGGGAATCCCGCTCGCGTAGTTCTTGCCGAGCGGTGCCGGGCCCATCGAGTCGTCCATCGCCCCATCGAATCCGTACTCGGCGACCGTCGCCTCCAGCTGCTCGGCGTGCCACGCCCGGTACCCGGGATTGCTCATCTCCATGAGGTAGTTGCCGGGGAAGCCGGTGAGGTTGATCAGGTTGCCATTCGCGTCATGGGCGAACCAGCTCGGATCCTGGGCCAGGATGGTGGCGAAGTCGGCACTTCCCTTCTGGAGGTAGGGGCCCAGGTTGTAGGCGAGGATGGTCAGATCGGGGTTCCAGGCGCGCAGCTGGCTCATCCAGTTCTTGTAGACGCCGGGCTCGCCGACGAGGACGCTGTCGTTTTCGGCAGCGGCCTGCCACTCGGCGGTGGTGCGGCTGGCGGCAGCACCTCCCCAGTCCGCGGCCCACAGACCCACGGTGCCAGGCCTTGAGACCGGCGGCGAGGCGGCGAGGGCCGTCGTCCCCCAGGAGGAGATGGCGACGGCCGCGGCCGCACCGACGATCGACGTGAGGGTGAGGTGCAGGGGTGATCGACGCATGACTTTCGGCTCCGGTGGGTGGGCGGTTGCTCCGCCCCGCACTCTGGTGCCGCGCTGTCACACGCCGGTGATATCGCCGTCACGACGCTCCGACCGTGGTGGCGTCCCGGTAACGAGACGCTGGTCAGCTGAAGGCCAGGCCAGGCGATGAAGCGATTGGGACGGAGGACCCGGGACGGCCGCTCTCCGCCGTCCCGGGCCACCGCGACCCTCCTACCCTGACCGAGACGTCAGGGCACGGTCCACTGGCTCACGCGGTCGGTGTTCTCCTCGACCACGTAGAGCTTGCCCGCGGGCCCGAAGGCGAGCCCCTGCGGGGTGCGCATCTGGCCCACCTTGGTGCCGGCGCCCCCGAAGGTCCCCACCAGGGTCCCTGCGCGGGTGTACTGTGCCACCTCGTTGACGCTGGAGAGTGCCACGTAGAGGTAGCCGGCGTCCCCGGCAATGCCGTACACCCCGGCGGTCGGGATCGAGTTGTTGACGTTGAAGTGGCCGATCTCAGCCCCGCCGTCAGCGAACGACTGGAAGTGGTAGACGTTGCCGGTCGCATCGGTGTCCACCCACACCGAGCCGTCGCTGTCCACCCAGATCCCGCGGGTGAAGCCGAGGTTGTCGGTGCTGCCCATGGTGCCGAGCTCAGCGCCCGAGCTGCTGAAGGCGACCACGTCCTTGCCGTTGCTGTTGGCGACATACACCGTCCCATCGGGCGCGCACGCGACTCCATATGGATCGGCGAGCCCCCCTGCGGTCGACGACCAGTCGACCCTGGGCGTGCTCGGGCTCACGTTCCAGGCGACCACCATGTCCGAGTCCGTGTTGGCCACCACCAGGTCGCCAGTGGAGGGATCGACGCAGATGAGACGCGGGTAGTTGAACGTGCCGGCGGTCTCACCACGCATCCCCCAGGCCCGGTCGAAGGTGTAGCCGCCGCTCCCGTTGGGGGTGAACTCCTCGATCCGCTCGTTATAGGTATCGGTGACGTACATGTCACCGGAGCTGTCGAACGCCACCCCCCGAGGCCCGTCGAAGCCGCCATTGGGGGGCGGCGCGGGCGGATTCGGCACCGAGGACTGGTAGACGCCGCTCTGGCTGAAGATCTCGGCGCGGAAGTCACCGAGGTCACCCACCCAGACGTTGCCGTTGCCGTCCACTGCAATGTCGCGAGCCCCGTCCTCGAACTGGCCCGGCCCCGAGCCGCAATCGCTCCCCGTGCTGCCAACCCCGTTGAAGTTGGCGACGAAGGCGCCGTAGCTCGAGCTGCTGGGATTGGCGTTGAAGGACTGGACCAGGCAGTTCTGGCCGTTGGCGACGAAGGCCATCCCGGTGGTCGGGTCGATGGCCAGGCCGCGCATGTCGAAGGTGCTGGTCACCCCCCCGGGCGGGCTGATCTTCTTCTGAGGCGCGGCATTCAGGTTGAGGCCGTCGCTGGCGTAGAAGATGTCGATCCGGTGGTGCCCCTGGTCGGCAACCCAGAGGTTGCCGGCGCTGTCGAAGGCCAGGCTCCGGGTCTGGAGGAAGGCGTTGGGAGCCGGGGGCGACTCGAACGTCACCACGTTGGTCTCGGGGTTGAGCACCGCCAGCCCCTGGCCTGCCGGCCCACCGTACTGGTTGGCGATGTAGACCAGCCCGTTGGAACCGACGGCGCACTGGGAGGGGTAGTCGAAGTTGACCGAGTGGACCGCGTTGGTGGTCCCCCAGCTGGTCACCCAGTTGCCGTTCGGATCGTACTGCACGACGTTGTAGAGGCTGCCCTCGGTCATGTAGACGTAGCCCTGGAAGGGGCCACCGCTATCGTCGACGCAGATGCCGAAGGGCTCCTGGTTGGTGTCGTTGCCAAACCCCTGCTTGCTCTTCGTGAAGACGAACGGAGTGGCCTCGGTGCCGTTGGCGTTGTAGTGGACGATGCGGAAGTTCCAGTAGTCGCCGACCAGGATCGAGCCGTCGGGCTCGGTCGCCATCCCCCAGGGGTAGGCCTCGGCGGCGCCGGCGATCGGCTGGCCCTGGCTGTTGGTCAGGCCGACCGTGGTGCCCGGAGTGCAGGCGGTGGGCTGGCAGCCGGTCGGTGGCGGTGCTGCCGCTCCGACGGTGGCCGGCACGCCCCCCACTGCCATGCAGGCGACCGCCACCGCCGCCAGGGTTCCACGTCCCCACACCGTTCGCATCGCCGTCCCCCCATGGGCCGCGAGGGCGGCCCGCTCACCCGTCACTGCCGCGGCCGCTGTCAGCGACCGCACTCCGGCCCACGATTCGAGATGGTCCCGCCGGCCGGGCTCACGGGACCGTCCACTGACTCACCCGGTCGTTGTTCTCCTCGACCACGTAGAGGTCGCCGTCGGGGCCGAAGGCCAGGCCCTGGGGCGTCGCCAGCTTGCCCACCCCGGTGCCCCGGCTGCCGAAGGTGCCCACCAGGCAGAGCTGGGCGGCGCAGGGCCCCGTCGAGGTCGGGGCACCCTCACGGACGAACTGCCCCACCTCGTTGATGCTGGGAAGCGCGATGTAGACGTACCCGGCGTCCCCGGCGATCCCGTAGGTGCCGGCAGCCCCCGACCCCACGCCGAGCGCGGCATCCACGTTCACTGAGCCGAGGAACTCGCCCGGGTCCCCGGAGGCCCACGAGGCGAAGTGGTAGACGGTGTCGTTGGTGCCCGAGTCGGTCCACACCGACCCGTCGCTGTCGACCCAGATTCCCTGGGTGAAGCCCAGCTTGGGCTTGATCCCCGCACCCATCGTCCCCAACTCGGTGCCCGAGGCGTTGAAGACGACGATGTCGCCGCCGTTGCTGTTGGCCACGTAGACATCGCCGGTGGTCGGGTCGCAGGCCACCCCGTAGGGATCGTCCAGGCTCCCCACCGGCGGGGTCCCGCTCGCGGTCTCCCACGGCCCGGTCGGGGTCTGGGCGACCACCGGCGTGCTGCTGGTCGTGTTCCAGCCGACCGCCATGTCCGAATCGGTGTTGGCCACGATCAGGGCGCCCGTCCCGCCGCTCTCGAGCGATGTGAGCGGGTCCCAGCACATCAGGCGGGCGTAGTTGAAGTCGCCCGGCCCGTCACCGCGCGACCCCCATGCCTGGTCGAAGGCGTAGGTGTCCCCGCCACCGCTGCTGCCGCTGGGGCTGAACTCCTCGATCCGGTAGTTGTAGGTGTCGGTGACGTACATGTTCCCGGCCGCGTCGAAGGCGACCCCGCGCGGACCGTTGAAGCCGCCGGCCGGCGGTGGCTCGGGGGTCGTGGGCAGCACCCAGAGCGGCTCTCCCTGCTCGCTGAACACCTGGGCGCGGAAGTCGCCGAGGTCAGCGACCCAGACCTGCCCCTGGCCGTCGACGGCGATGCCGCGGGCTCCGTCCTCGAACTGCCCGGGCCCGGTGCCGCAATCGGTGCCGCCCGAGGGCACGCCGTTGAAGTTGAGCACGAAGCCGCCATACGGGTCGCTGGTCGATCCGATGTCGGCGGGATTGGCGTTGAACTCCTGGACCACGCAGCCCTGGCCATTGGCAACGAAGGCGAGGCCGGTCCCGGGGTCGATGGCCAGGCCGCGCATATCGAAGGTGAGCGTCGTGTTGGTGCAGTTGGGCAGGCTCGGGCTGCAGAGGGGCGGGTTGATCTCCATCCCGTTGTCCCCGGTCTTCTTGGTGTCGGTGGGCGGCACGTCCATGTTCACCTGGCCGCGGCTGTTCGCGTAGAAGACGTCGATGCGGCTGTGCCCCTGATCGGCGACCCAGAGGTTGCCGGCGCTGTCGAAGGCGAGCCCGCGCGGCTGGATGAAGGCGTTGGGTGCGGGCGGCGACTCGATGGTCAGCCCGACGATGAAGGCGCTGTCGGTGGCGGTGGCGGTCGCTGCCGCCGCGAGCACCGCCTGGGTTGCCGAGGTGACCGAGGCGATGGTGTCCCCGTCCGGAATCCCCGGCCCGTAGAGGTAGGCACCGACATCAGCGGCGGAGAGGTTGAGGTCGGGTGCCGAGATGTCGGCGCTCCCCGAGCTGGTGGAGCCGTCGGAGCCGGTCGCTGCGTACCGGATCGGGTCCAGGATGACCACGCCCTGCAGGGCCTTGTTGGGAGTGCCCCACTGATTCGAGATGTAGACGTAGCCGTTGGGCCCCACCGTGCACTCGGAGGGGTACTGGAAGGGGGCCGGGCTCACCGCGTCGGTGGTGCCCCAGCTGGTGACCCAGCTGCCGGAGGGAGCGTATTGATTGACGTCGTAGAGGCTTCCCTCGGTCTCGTAGACATACCCTTCGAGGGGCCCGCCACTGTTGTCGACGCAGATGCCGAACGGCGCCTGGGTGGTGTCGGCACCGAAACCGAGGGTGGTCTGCGAGAAGACGTAGGGCGTCGCCTCGGTGGGTGCGCTGGTGGCCGTCTCGTCGTCCTCGTAATGGACGATCCGGTAGTTCCAGTAGTCGCCGGTCAGGATCGAGCCATCGGGCTCGGTGGCCATCCCCCAGGCGTACAGCCCCGCGTTGCCCGGGATCGGGTCGTTGACATTCGGGTTGCCCTTCTTGTTGAGACCGACCAGCCCGACGTTGTTGCCGGTGGCGCTGCATCCGGTGGAGCTGCCGACGCACCCGCTGGGAGGTGGCGCCTTGGCGGCAACCGAGCCGGCGGTGGAGCCCACCGACGCGAGGGACGTGATCGCGACCATCGCGACCGCCACCAGCGCCCGCTCTCCGAACCTGGGCATCGACACTCCCCTCCCGGCGGGCACGGCCAGACCGACCGCAATGCCCTGACCACGAGGATAGGGTCCTCTCGGTTCAACGACAACACTCACTTTGGGGGGTCCGGGCGCGAATTGGGGAGTGCCGTTGGACGCGGTCGCGGCTAATCTCTGAGTGACCGAGGTGCCATCGTCGGTGGCAGAGTGCGGCCACGTCAGCTGTTGGAGGGGGTGACCGGGTGGAGACGATCGGCGGGCGCGACGGGGAAGAGATCGATCGGATGCACCGGCCGGATGGTGGGACCTGGATCCTGGACACCTGCCAGGGCGCGGACACCTCCGACGGCGCACTCGCGGGGTGGCTCGCCCAGCGGGCCGGCCAGGCCCTCCTGGACCTGCGGGCGCGCGGCGCGGGGCTGACCCCCTCGGAGCTGCGGGACCAGGGTGACCGCCTCTCCCACGTGCTGCTCACCGAGGCGCTGGCCCGGCTGCGACCGGCCGACGCGGTGCTCTCCGAGGAGGGAGCTGACGACAGGGCCCGCCTCGACTCCCCACGCGTCTGGGTGATCGACCCCCTCGACGGAACCCGCGAGTTCGGCGAGGAGGGGCGGACCGACTGGGCCGTCCACGTCGCCCTGGTGGAAGCCGGCGTCCCGGTGGCGGCGGCGGTCAGCCTGCCGGCGCGCGGCCTGGTGGTGACCACCGCGGCACCCCCGCCGCGGCCGGAGTCGGCGGCCGGACCGCTCCGGCTCGTGGTCAGCCGCTCGCACACCCCGCCGGAGGCGGCACAGATCGCCGCCCACCTCGGCGCGGTGATGGTGCGGATGGGCTCGGCCGGGGCCAAGACCATGGCCGTGGTGCTCGGCGAGGCCGATGCCTACGTGCACCTGGGCGGCCAGTACGAGTGGGATTCGGCGGCTCCCGTGGGGGTCGCGCTCGCCGCCGGCCTCCGGGCCACCCGCATCGATGGTGCCCCGCTCCGGTACAACCGGCCCGACCCCTGGCTGCCCGATCAGGTGGTCTGCCGCCCCGAGATCCACGACGCCGTCCTCGAGGCGGTGCGCGCGGGTACATCAGCGGTCGCCTGACCCCGCCAGCCGCGGGAACGGCCGTGGCCAGCCACGCAGCGGCCACCTTGGGCGGCCAACGCAGGACCAACGGCCCCTGATGCGCGGTGACGCAGGTCGGTGACGAACGTGACGGATCGGTTGCAACGGCCAGCATTCCCATCGCGAGATGTTGCCTTCGTGACGGCGCCGTAGCAGGTGGGGCGGTGGCCCCGATCGACGCGGGCGCCCCCGCCTACAGTGACCCCGGAGCCCCCAGACAAACGGGCGGCGGACCGGGAAACGCTGACGGCGTCCACGGTCCCCGGGTCGTCCGAAGTGGTGAAGGACCCGGAACATGGTCAGGAAGACTTTTGCTTTGTGCTGCCTGCTCGGCTGCCTGCTGGCCGGGCTGGCGGTCAACGCAGCGGCGGGTCCCGCGCCCCTGCTCGGCTCCTTGCTGCAGCAGCTCGGCGACCGCAGCAGCGGGTCCGCGACGCCACCGCCGGGGATCTGCGTGATCGGTGACAAGGGCTGCGCCGTGTCGACACCGGTGCGAACCTCCCGGCCCGTGCCGACCGCGACTCCGACATCCACCCCGAGCCCGACCGCGACGCCGACGCCCACGCCCCCACCCCCGGCCGTCAAGCCGGAGCTCTCCGGGCTGATCGATCGGACCGGGGCGCCCCCGCAGTCGCTCGCCCCGTACATGGGCGGCTGGGTCGTCAACGTCGACTGGTCGCAGCTGCAGCCGGCCTCGGGCACCGCGATCGCCACCGACAACCCGATCGACCAGGCCCTCGCGCTCATCCACTCGACCCCGGCGTACAGCGCCATGCACCTGCGCATCCGCATCTTCGCCGGCATCGACTCCCCCTCCTGGGTCGACGCCATGAGCGGCGGCTCGGTGTACGTCTACAACGCCACCGCAGGCCAGGGCGGCCAGGTGCCGCGCTTCTGGACCACGCCGGTGGAGCAGGCGTACGCCCATCTCCAGGTGCTGCTCGCCGCCGAGTACGACGCCAACCCGGTGATCGAGGACGTCACCACCTCGGGCTGCATGACCGTCTTCGCCGAACCGCTGATCCGGGAGGTGACCGACCCGACGTCGGTCGCCAACCTGCTCGCCGCCGGTTACACCGAGGCGGCCGACCAGACCTGCCAGGAGGACGCGCTCGCCGCCCAGGGCGTCTGGACGCACACCCACTCGAGCATCGCGCTCAACCCGTACCAGACCATCGCCCCCAACGGATCGACCGGCATCGACGAGAGCTTCACCCAGAGCCTGATGGCGTACTGCCACAGCACCCTCGGCAACCGGTGCACCCTGGGCAACAACTCGATCCGCACCGCGAGCCTGGGCACCCAGTACAACCAGATGTACAGCAGCATGAAGGGCACGGGCCCCACCCTCTACTTCCAGACCGCGCAGGCGGCGCTGGTGGGCGATCTGCAGAGCACCGTCTGCTGGGCCATCGCCGAGGGCGCCAACGACGTCGAGCTGCCCACCGGCTTCAACACGATGCTGACCACGACCCAGATGAAGGCCGACGATCAGGCGCTCATCGCCAACACCCAGTGAACGGCGGCTGGCGCGCGCGGCCGGCCGCGCGCATCAGCTGACCGGGTTGTTCTGCAGCTCGCTCGCCGCGGGCTGCAGTGATGCCACCGGCTGCTCGACGTACTGGCTGGGGAGCTCGACGGCGTCCGCTCCGATGTTGGCGGCCCACTCGAGGGTGGACTGCAGGCTGCCGATCTTGTCCTCGGTGGAGGTCTGGAACGTGATCGGCGGTCCCAGCTCCTCCATGGATGCGTACATCAGCGCGTAGGCGCCGCTCAGGGGCGGGGTGCGGATCGAGTTGTTCTCGAGCACGCACTGGGGCCCGAGCTGGGCGCGGCAGTATCCCATCATGCTAGCGGTGAAGGCCTCGTCGGTGGTCGCCGAGCCGTCGGCCTGGACCGCCTGGTAGGGGTTGAAGGCCACCCCGATCCGGGTGTGGTGCCAGTCGCTGCCGACCTGGATCTCCTGCTGCTGGCACTGCTCGTCGGCGCTCAGCGTGAAGCCCGCCGCGAGCAGGCTCTGCACGTTGGCCGGATCGCTCGTATCCCGGAGGAACGGCTCGTCGGTGAAGGTCATGCAGCGGGCGACCGTGATCTCGTGGATCACCGGCACACTGTCGTAGGCGGCAGCCAGCTCGCTCCAGAGCTGGTCGTAGGCCTGGCCGAAGGCGGTGGTCCAGAAGCGGCCGACGGTGCCGGTGACGCCGTTCTCGGGGTTGACGAGGCTCACCGGGCCGCCACCGAGCTGCTGCGCCCAGGCGGGCGCGTCGACTCCCGCCATCAGCCTGATCTTGATCTCCACCTTGCCGCCCCCATCGCCGGCGTTGAGGCTGTCGGCGGCGATGATGGCCTGGTCGATGACGTTGTCGGGGGTCAGCGGACCGCCCGCGGCCGGCTGCAGCTCGCTCCAGGGCGCGTTGACCACGAAGTTGGTCACGGCGCCGAGATAGCCGGCCGGGGGTGGTCCGTCCCGGTCGACCAGGCCGTGGATCATCGACTTGAGCCCCCCCGAGGCGACCGGGGTCGGGGTTGCCGCCGGCGTCCTGGTGGTGGGCGCCGCGGTGGTGGGCGCCGATGTGCCACCGCACGACGCGAGCGCCAGCAGCGTCGCCAGTCCCAACCCTCCCAGCCAGCACCGCCGGCGTCCGAGCACCCGCACCCGGTCCGCCGTCACCTCCCGCACCTCATGACCACCCCGAGACTAGCAGCGCCGCTCCGCACGGCACCCGCATCGAAGGCTGAGAACCTGGCCGCCACCCTGCTTCGGGACGGTCACAGCTCGCCGGGCGCGGAGCGCCCGCGGGGGGGCCCGGCTGCCCGGAGAAGGACTGACGACCGGCGCGCCAGCAGGCTGGCATACAGCTCCTCGGTGGCGTCGGCGGCCACGTCCCAGTCGTACTCCCGGACGACCCGGTCGGCGAGCCGCATCGCCCCCGCACGCTCGACGGGCAGGCGACCGAGAACGGCCGCCAGGGCGCCGTTCAGCGCGGTCTCGTCGCCACGCCGGAAGAGCCGCCCACCGGGGGTGTCGCCACCGACCACCTCGAGGTGGGGCGGGATGTCGCTGGCGATCAGGGGAAGCCGGTATGAGGCGGCCTCGAGGAGGGTGAGGGGGAGGCCCTCGAGATTGGACGGGAGCACGAACGCGGCGGCATTGGTGTAGAGCTCGTCGCGCAACTCCCCCCCGACCTCTCCGGCCATGATCACCCGGGGGTCGGCGGACGCCAGCGCCTGGAGGTGGCGCACGTAACCGTCGGTGAAGCTGGAGCCACCCGCGAGCACCAGACGGGTGGTGGTCTCGAGGCGCCGGAAGGCGCGCACCAGCAGGTCGGGCGCCTTCTCGGGCACCAGCCTCCCCAGGAAGAGAAGGTAGTCCTCTCCGGCCAATCCCCATCGTTCGGTGATGAGACGCGGGCTCCTGGTCACCGGTGCGGCGACGCCGTTGGGGATGTGGTGGGCCGGACGCCCGTAGTGCTCCAGGTAGTAGTCGGCGAGGTCGCGTGACACGGTGATGGTGGCGTGGGGCACGTGAGCGGTGATCCAGCCGGCGGCGCGCAGGGAGGTGCGCGCACCGAACCCCCACTTCTCCCGATCGTGATCCAGACCGTGGATGGTCACGACCACGCGCCGGCTGGTCAGAAGCCGCGGCACCGGGGTGAACACCGAGGGTCCGATGGCGTGGTAGTGGAGGATGTCGGCCGCCTCCTGGGCGGGCAGGATGGCGTGGGCGGTCGAGAGCCCACTGTGGACCAGGGCCTCGAGCCGCTTGGTGGGCACCGTCGGCATGTAGCGGACCCGCATGCCGCGATGCTCGGCGATCCGCTCCCGGCTGTAATTGCCCCGCGTGTACACCGTCACCTGGTGGCCGCGCGCGGCCAGCCGCGAGCCGATCTCCTCGACATGGTGCTCGATGCCGCCGATGGTCGCGGGGATCCCGCGCTGCCCGATGTAGGCGATCCGGGCCGGCCTCATGCGGCGGCCCTCGCGAGCGGTGCGCCGGCCTCGGCGTAGAGCTCGGTGAGGCGTTCCAGGTGACGCTCGGGCGAGAACTCGGAACCGATCCGCTCCCGGGCGCGCTCGCGCATCGCCCAACCGTGGTCCGGGGTGGAGAGGAACGGCTCCAGCGCCGCCGCCAGGGCGCCCGGGTCGCCCGGAGGGACCAGCTCGCCGGTCAGGCCGGGCTGGACGAGCTCGGGCAGACCGCCGAGGTTGCTGCCAACCACCGGGACGCCGCGGGCCAGCGCCTCGAGCACCACCATCGGCTGGTTCTCGTACCAGCGCGACGGCACCGCGACCACCGAGGCACCGAGCATGAGGTCGTGCACACCGCTCTTCGGCACCAGCCCGAGGAAGCGCACCCTGCCCGGCGCGACGCTGTCGGCGAGCCGCCGCAGCCGGTCCTCCTCGGCTCCCGTGCCCGCGACGTCGAGGCGGGCCCCGGGCAGGCGGCCGATCGCACGGATCGCGATGTCGACCCCCTTCTCGGGCGAGAGCCGCCCCGCCACCAGGGCCGGGCCGCCGGGCGTGCCCTTGACCGCCATCCCTCGGGTGTCGATGAAGTGCGGCAGATGGCGGAGCCGGGCCGGGTAGACGCGCGCCTCCTCCATCTTCCCCGCCATGAACCGGCTCGGGCAGATGAGCAACCGCACCGGTGAATAGGCGCGGGTGACGGTGTGCAGGAAGAGCTCGCCGGCGAGTACTGCGCTCGATCCCAGGGAGCCGTCCTTGCAGCGGCGGGCCACCGCGTGGTGGAAGTGGCCACCCAGGCACGCCTCACAGATCCGGCCGTGGTCGAGGAACTGGTAGCTCGGGCAGGCGAGCTTGTAGTCGTGGAGGGTCATCACGGCGGCCACCCGCCGCCGCGCGACGGGCCGCAGCACCGAGGGGGAGAGCTGGTGGTAGATGTTGTGGAGGTGGACCACGTCGGGCCGGAAGTCGTCGAGGACCGCGTCCATCCCCCGGCCGGCCGACGTCGACCAGAGCATCCTGCCGACCCCGCGCAATCGCCCGGCGACGTCGGGCGGCGGCGGCTCCATCTCGATCTCGGTCGGGAAATGGGCCGCGTACTCCAGGTGGGTGTTGCTCGGGTGGGCCATGCCGAAGAAGGCGACGCGGTGGCCGGCGGCGACCTGCAGCTCGGCGACGTCCTCCATATAGGCCTCGGCGCCGCCACGCCGGTAGAGGAACTTGTTGACGTGCAGGATCCGCACCGCAGGCTCTCTCAACCAGCCTGCGCGCGGGCACGCCCGGGCGAGGTCGGCCTCATGCGGAGAGCCCCAGGGGCTCCTCGTCGGGAGGCGGAGGCAGGCCGAGGAAGGCGGCGTTCTCGCGGTAGCGCGTGACCGCGTAGGCCGCGGCCGCGAAGGCCACGTAATACCAGAGCACGACCACCTGGGTGATCACGTTGGAGACCAGGCTCAGCACCACGAAGGCCATCGCCGAGCACGCGAATCCGATCGCGATGGAGCGCTCGAAGCTGAGCGGTCTCCGCTTCGTGTAGCGCATCGCCTGGCGGGCCACCACCCCCATGCTGATGAGCAGGAGGAAATAGGCGAGCAGCCCCACGAGCCCGGTCTCCACATAGGCACGGAGCGGGTCGTTGTGCGGCTCCTTGGCCTGGACGGTCTCGAAGGAGCTCATCCCCAGCCCGATGCCGGTGATCGGGTCCTTGGCGGCCAGCGGCAGGACCTCGTCCCAGTAGTTGAACCGCCAGATCAGCGAGTTGGTGGCGTAGCCGTTGGGGCTCGACGACTGGCCGAGATCGGCAAAGCGTTGGGCGATGGTCGGCACCGCCACCAGGCTCACGATGGCGCCCACCACCAGGCCACCGAGCAGGAGGCGCCGCCGCCCCAGGCAGGCGACCACCACCACGGCAACGATGCAGGCCAGCCAGGCGCTGCGGGTGAACGTCGAGTAGAGCGCGATCACGCAACCGAGCAGCAGCGCGGTCATCAGCACCTTGTTCCGCCGCCGCAGGTGGGGGAAGATCGCCACCCCCATCACGATCAGCATGGTCAGGTAGATGGCGAAGGGGTTGGGCTGAGCGAAGGTCCCCTCGAAGCGGGCGAAGCCGCCGCTGGTGAACTGCGAGTGATGGGTGGCGATGAGCACCAGCGTGTAGCCCACCGGGACCACCGCGGAGAGGTAGATGGCCGCGATCATCCGCTCGATCGAGGCCCGGTCGATCAGCATCACCTCGAGCACCGCAAGCATCGCCACCACCGCCGCCACCTTGGTGGCGGTGAGGATGCTGAAGGTGATGTCCGACGAGTCGATGACGCTCAGGAACCCGGCGAAGCAGAAGATGATCAGGCAGATGCGATGGATGGACGCGGGCGGTGACTTCCGCCCCTCCCAATGACGGGTCATGAACCAGAAGAACGCCATCAGGATGAAGACGACGGCGAGCGCGCCGGCCGGATCCAGACCGGAGGTGGAGGTCGCCGAGCTCACCCCGGCCGCGCCGCTGTTGCCGCTGGACGGCTTGGTGATGTCGAGGCTGGCCCGCAGCGCGATGGTGAAGAAGACGAAGTTCTCGAAGTTGACCAGACCGAGCGCCACCAGGCCGATCCCGGCCAGACCTCCGATCGGCACTATGAGCAGCAGCTTGTTGCCACCGAGCGCGGCCTCCACCCCGGCATCGACCGAGACCGCGAGGATGGCGAACGCCAGCAGCAGCATCAGCCACGTCCTGCGGTTCGAGGCGGGAGGTGCGGACGGACCGGTCGGGGCCAGCGTGTCCATGATCGCCATCAGGCAGCCCCCCCGGTCATCGCCGGCTCCCCCTGGTCAGCGGTCTCGTCAGCCGGGGCCGGCGGGTCCGCAACCGCCTCGGTCACAGCCGGCGCCACCCCGGTGCCGCCCGGTGCCGGACGGTCACGCCGTCGCAGCGCGCGCCATGCCGACCTGAGATCACCGCCGGTGAGGAAGTGGAGGCTCGCCGCCAGGACGGCGCAGCCGCCCAGCCCGACCGCCAGGGTGAGCGCGATCAGGGTGAATCGGCCGCTGATCTGATCCAGACGGAACGCGACCGTGGCGGCCAGCATGGCAGCCGCGGTCAGCACGGAGGCCACGACGAGCCGGATGGTGAAAGCCCCCAGCCCGTCCGGGCGCCATCCGATGGTCCGCCGCAACCGGTACCAGGCATGGCCGACATTGACGAACTGGGCGAGCGAGTAGGCGAGGGCGACACCGAGGATGGCGTGCTGGTTGCCCAGACCGAATGGCAGGGTCAGCAGCGGCAGCAGCACCAGGTTGGCGACGACCCCATAGATGGTGTTGCGCAGCACGGTGCGGGTGTCCAGACGGGCCATGAAGGGCGCCAGCAGAGCGCGCTGCACCGCCGATCCCACCAGGCTGATCGAGTAGACCGCGAGCAGCACGCCGAGCAGCGCGGCGCTCGCCCGGGTGAGGCTGCCTCGGTGGAAGACGGCGATGGCACCGGGCTGCGAGAGCACCGCCATGAACGCGGTGAGGGGCAGGCTGATCGCCAGCATGATGCGCATCCCCACCCCGGTGAGCCGCCGCACGGCCTCCTGGTCGTCGTGGTTGTGGGCCTCGGTGAGACGAGGGATCAGGGCCACGATCACCGAGCGGAAGAATACCGTGCCTCCGATCGCGGAGATCAGCCGGTAACCGTAGTTGAGGATGGTGATCGATCCGGGGGGCAGGAAGGAGACGAGGATCTGCTCGAAGAGACGGGCGACCGGATTGAGCCCCGCCCCGGTGGTCGGTCGCACCACCAGCTTCCCGATGCTGACCAGATGCGGGTCGCGCAGGTGCAGCGCCGGCCGCAGGCGGAGACCGCGGTAGCTCGCGATCGCGAGCATGACCACGACCTGCAGCACGGCCCCGGAGAGATAGGCGAAGGCGACGATGTGAATGTCGTGCCTCCAGCCGACGATCGGGCCGACCAGCACCACCGAGGCGGCCACGGCGGTCAGGATGCCGCTCATCAGCGCGGGAATCACGAACCGGTAGCGGGAGTTGAGGTAGGCGCGCATCACCTCGGAGACCGCCACCAGCGGCACGATGCCGAAGACGACCGGCGCCATCGAGGCTGCGGTGGCCGCCTCCGTGGCCGAGATGCCCGGTGCCGTGATGCGCATCAGCGGGTCGGCCAGCAGCCAGATCCCGAGCAGCATGACCGCGCCGGCCGCCAGCACGATGAGGACGATCATCGAGATGAGGCGATGGGTCGCGGCCGCTCCGCGCTGGGTCAGCGAGGTGCGGAAGGCCGGGACCAGGGCCTGGTTGGCGACCACCATGACGATGGCGGTGAGCGCCAGGGGGATGCGGGCCGAGACGAAGAAGGAGTCGGTGGCCCGGCCGGCACCGAAGCGCGCGGCGATGCTGATGTCGAGCAGAAGCCCGAAGATCACACTGATCCCGGCGGCCAACCCGGTCAGCCCGGATTGGCGGACCACGGCCCGGTCGGAATGGTGGCTGGGTTCCGAGGTCGCGCTCATCTAGGCGGCCCGGCCCTGGCGCTGGGCGCGCAGGGCGGTGTCCATCCGCTCCTGGAGCTGCTCGCAGAGCTGGCGCACCCGTGGGTCCAGGTCCAGGCGGGCGCGCGTCGCCGTCCGCGGCGCGATGTGGGCAACCAGCTCGGGACGGTAGGGGAACCCCAGGAACGAGCAGATCGCCTGCATCCCCGCCCGCGGATCGGTCAGGAGATCCTCGTAGGAGGCGAGCATGACGTCCGCCCGGCGGTCCAGCCCGAGCTCGAAGTAGAGCGAGTTGCGGACCCACCAGAAGAGGGCGGCGGCGGTCTCGGGGGTCATCGACCGGTAGTCGAAGCTGGAGATCTCCGCCATCGAGGCCGCCGGCACGCGCTGGGCCTGCCACATCCCCGCCCCGCGGCCGGCCGCGATGTCGGCGAGGACCAGCAGGTTGTTGCGCCCGAACTTCGAGAGAGCGGATCGGGCTCGCCCGTCGACGTCTCGATACACCCAGATCGCGCGACCCGGCGTCCGGCTGGGCACCCCGTCGAGCAGCTGATCGACACGATGGGAGTCGCAGAGCGGCTTGAAGAGCACGAAGCGGTGCCGGCTGCGGGCGATGATCCGGGCGACGGTCTGATCCGAGCGCAGCAGGAACCGGTCGAAGGCGGCGCGGTCGTTCTCGCTGTGCACCTCGAACTCGGGAGCCCGGTCGAGGCCACGGGTCAGCATGTTGGTTCCGGAACGCTGCAGGCCGACCACGTAGACGGGCATGGCCGTGCCGGCGGGCCGGGGGTGGGCATGGCGCCAGCGGCGCTTCTCGATGGCGACCCGGAGCTTGGTCGCCGGGTTGAGCTCGTCCTCCTCGACCAGCCGGCCCACGCCCTCGGTCCGGGCCCAGTGGAGGTGCCGGCGCACCCGCCGGGCCAGGCGGGCGGCGCCGCCCTGGTTGGCCGGGACGCGGTCCAGCACCGTGGATTGCAGGCCGCCTGCCGGGCCGGCCCTGAAGGGATAGCCGTAGGCCGCCAGCAGCGGAGCGCTGACCGCGTTGACGATCCACCGGTCGCGCGCGGGCATCGCCGACCGCCAGCGGGCGTCGACCCGAAGCTGGGTCGGTCCGCTCCGGAGCCGATCGGGATTGCCGGCGACCATGTGGTTCGGGCTGAGGTTGACGACCCCGTCGGCATCGAAGGGCAGTCGAGCACCTTCCATGCCGACCAGGGCGAGGATCCGGCGCAGCGCGGTCGTCGGGTCGGCGACGAGGTCCTCATAGCGGAGGCGGAGGTAGCGGCCGCGCCGGCCGAGCAGCCGGGCGGCGGCCAGGTTCCAGATGTCCCAGAGTGCCGCACTCTTCAGCGGGCCCATCTGCTCCATGTGAGATCGCCGGGCACCATCGGCGAGGGTCTTGCGGGTCGCCCAGGAATGGGCCGCACCGCGCGGGTCGCGGACGAGGTGGACGACCCGGAGATCGATGCCGGGCAGCCCATCGAGGAGATGGGCGTACGACGGCAGCTTCGAGGAGTCGACCACCACCCGGCTGGCGGTGGCCTCGGCCATGGCCGGGTAGAGCCGGCTCAGCGCGGCTCCGCCGAACGCCGTGCTGGAGCCGGCGCCCGGTCGCCATCCCCGGCCGGCGAGGGCCCGCGGCAGATGGCGAACCCGGCCGCCACGTCGGAGCGCCCCAGCCATCGCGGCGGGCGACGGGGTGGACCCGGACGCCTCGACGGTGGCGAGGACCGTGCTCCAGAGGGGGCATTCGGCGACCGGGACCCCGCAGCCGCAGAGGCGGCCCTCGACGAGTCCACGCTCCCAGAGGTAGCGGACCTCACCGGCCGCGAAGACACCCTCGATCTCGCCGAGGATGGCGGCGAGCACGGTGCTTCCGCTCCGCCCCGTCCCGGCAATGTACAGAACCGTGGTCACCGGCCCTCACCCCTCAGCTCAGCCTGATGTCGGCCCCACCGGCTCACCCCTCTGACCGGGCGGCCATCCGGGAGCGCTCGTCGTCCGGGTCGAGGTCGCGCCCGCTGCCGAACGGACGACCGCCCGTCGTCATCTCGGAACGCCCGAAGCGGCCCTCGACCAGCGCCCCGCCGGCCTCGCGCTCGCCGTCGCCAGCTCCCTCGGCCTCGCCGGCCGGCTTCGCGACGGCGGCAGCCTGCCCGGGCTTCCGCATCAGCTCCATCAGGAGGATGACACCGAGAGCAAGCGCCAGTGCGACGATGACGGCGATCGCCGCGAACTTCACGGTGTCGGCGAGCTTGGAGACCCGCCCGACCTTCGCCACCGTCACGGTCCCGGACGCATGATCCGCCGCAATCAGCGACTCCACGTCGTTCAGCGATTGGGCGGCGTGGTCGGCGACCGCGATCGCCGCCTGGCGGGAGTCATTGAGGGTCGTGTACTGGGTGAGCTGTCCGGCCAGGGTGGCCAGCTGCTGCTCGCGCTGGGAGATCAATCCCTCCAGGGCGGTGGCGTGCGCCGTGTCCCCCGCGATGTTCGCCTGCTGCAGCTCGAGGTCCAGCGTGTCCAGCTCCTGCTGCTCGGCATCGAACTGCTGCTGGGGCAGCAGGTTGCCGGTGGTGGCGTTGAAGTTGTTGATGGCGGCGTTGGCCTGCTCGAGCTGAACCTGGCCGGCGCTGACCGCGTTCTGCGCCTGCACCAGCTGAGGCTCGGCGATGGCGTCCAGGGAGACCACCGTGGCGTCGTCGACGATCCCGGTCGTGTTCTGGCTTCGGTAGCCGAGGTAGACGACGTGGATGATGTTGCTGGAGGCGGTGGTGGTGCTGGCGCTCAGGCCGGCGACCAGGTCCTGGATCGGCACGTGGTACTTGGCCGCCACCTTGTCGACCACCGGGGTGCTGACCAGGACGTCCTCGAAGGTCACCGCGTACTGCGCCGCCGCGCTGGTGGAGAAGCCCTTGGCGGTCACCGCCGGGACGATGACGGTGGCGTTGGCCTGGTACTTGGACGGCTGCATCTCGAGCAGGCCGCCGGTGATCAGGCCGGCCAGAAGCGGGACCACGATGGGCAGCCAGAGCCAGCGCCGGATTGCCCGCAGGTAGTCTCGGATCTCCATCTCACACGAACCGTCAGAGGTCGGTGGGCGGCAGCCCGGCCCTGACCGCGCGGCGGGTGCGGCCGGCGATCACCAGGACCGCGCCGACGCCGAGCAGGAGCAGACCGAGCCCGAGTCCGTCGCCGCTTCCGCCGGCGCCGGTGCCGGGGGTGCTGGCGGCCAGCACCCCGCCGTCAGGCGACGGTGTGGGGCTATCGGTGGAGGTCGGCTGGACGGATCCGCTTGGGCTCGGCGTGGCGGTCGGCGATGGCGTGGGGCTCCCCGAGCCGCCGCCGTCGCACCCGAGCACCCTGATGAAGCCGGAGGCGAGGGTCGCCCGGTCGCGCTGGCCCGAGCCGTCAGAGCCGCCGCTCGTCGGCGCCCAGATGTCGAGCTGGTAGTACCCGCAGGCGTCGAAGTTGTACTGCAGGTCCAGGTCGACGACCTGATCGGCACTCCAGTCGGTGGTGAACGACTGGGTTCCCGGCATCGCCACCTGGGTCGTTCCCGACGGACCGGTGAAGGTGATCCCGGGCTGGCCCGGCTGGCCGTCGGAGACGTCCACGCCGTTGTAGGTCAGGATGTGGTCGGCGGAGAAGTTGAGTCCGACCGACTGGCTCACCGCGGTGAGGTTGGTGACCACCACGTCGAAGTCGACGGTGACCGGACCGCTGGAGACGTCGTAGGCCAGCGGGCTGGACATGAACCCGGTGGGCGCGGCCGCCGAGAGGATCCCCTCGAAGTTGGGATTGCCCCCCGCCGCCGCGGAGGTGGCGAAGGCACCGAACGCGATGCTGGCGGCCCCGACGGCGGCCGCGAGGCCTCCGGCGCCGCGCAGCAGTGTTGACTTCCGGTGGGTGATCTTCATGGCTGTCGCTCGACCTCTCCTGCGATGGGTTCGCTGTGAGTGATGTTCAAGGTGACGGAGCTCGCCGCCGCTTCCGGCGTGTTCATGCTTGCGGGCATGTCTGGGGCGGGGACATGGTGTCGTCGCTGAGGCACGTCTGGAGGGCGGAGACGTCGCTGTGCCCGGATGCCGCCGCCCCGTTCTCGACGTTGGTGAGGTCTGCCTTCAGGGTGGTGAGGGCTGCCTGGTTCCCCGGGTATCCCGCGGGGGTGATCTGCAACACCTGGCTGAACACCGCGTTCCCGGTCGAATTCATGGCGCCGACATCGCTCTGGATGTCGCTGAGATACTGGCTCTCGGTCGCCTGGTTGGTCGACGTGGGGGAGATCTGGCGGCCCAGGTTCTGTTCCTGGCCGGAGATCAGTGCCGCCTCACTGAGCACGTCACCCGCCCCCATCGCGATGTGGACCACCGGCTCAACCACCGCGTCGACCAGGGTCGAGCTGTCGACGTTCAACACGTCGTTGCGCAGCACATCGACCAGGGTGTCCGCGGCGATCTTGGCGCTGAGGGCCTGGAGCTCATCGTCGACAGAGTGGATGACCTCCTCGATCTGGAAGCGCTCCTCCGAGGTCAGCGCGGAGTCGCTCTCGACCTCGTCGATCAGGCTGCCGAGCTCCCCCTCCAGCTTGGTCGCCTCGTTGGTGCCCAGCTGCTGGAGGCTGCTGAACCGCTCCGACCCCAGCAGGGCTTGGTCGTTGAGCAGGGCGTCGACCTCTGACGTGAACTGGGTGAATTCGGGGTCGCTCCCGGTCTCGCCGACCGCGCTGAGCTGGCCGGACAGCTGCTGCTGGAGCACGGCGAGCGTCAGGCTCGCCGAGGCGCCCGGCGCCGAGGGCGCCGCCTCTGCGGGCGTGCCGATCACTGGGCCGTTCGCGGCCCCACCGCAACCGGCCAGCAGCACCATCGCGGCAGCGGACAACCCCGCAAGGGCGGCCGTGCCGGGAGCGGAACGGAACATGGTTCCCCCTCGAGCGGACCAAAGGTCCCCGCCGGCTGGAGCCTCGCGACACTCGGATCTCGACAACCCTCGGGGCGGCGGTGACGCGATCAAGCATGCACGAGCCCCACCAAGCTGTCAAACGGCCCGGATGGCGCGATGCACCGTATTTCGAGCGTCCGAGAACCGTGCCCGATTGGACACACGGTGCGCATTGGGGATTGGACGGCATTCCAATCACCCCGCAGTGGTTGGTGGAGCACCCAATCTTCGGGGTGAGGGCTTCCGGCGGCGACCAATATGTGGGGCTGTCAGTGGTGAAGCCGGGCATCTAGAGTGGATTCAGCGCGAAGGCGCCGATCGGACGATGCAGCAGCCCGGGACCGCCGGTGCGGTTCATGGAGGGGGACAGCGTGCAGCAGGTGACGCGCGCCGGGATGGGCCCGTCGGGCGACGACGCCGCCGAGGTCGACGTGGACGAGGTGGCGCTGATCGGCCAGCGCAACGCCTTCGTCGACGCGGGGGTGCTCGCCGCGCCCGTGAGGGCCATCGGGTCGGAGGTCAGGTACCGCCGGCGCTGGGCCGTGCTCACCGCGGTGCTGGCGCTGGTCGTCGACGTCGCCGCCATCGGCCTCGGCTACTTCCTGGCCAAGGTGCTCCGCGACGGCGACCTGGACATCGGTCCGGCCCTGCTCCGCCAGGTGGACACGGCCATCTTCGCGACCGCCCTCATCTGGCCGGTCATCTTCGCCATCTACGGGCTGTACGACCTGCGCCGCCCCACCCACATCACGGCGGAGCTGCAGCGCCTCTTCCAGGCGGTGGTCACCAGCGTCCTGGTGGTGGCACTTATCGCCTTCGCGGCGCGCATCAACGTCTCGCGCAGCTTCATCGTCTCCCTGCTCGTCTTCGGCCTGGCCACCACCGCCATCGGCCGGCTGTTCGTCCGGCGGGTCTCGCACATCCTCAACTCCCACGGGGTCACCGCCCAGCCCACTCTGATCGCCGGCTGCAACGAGGAGGCGCGCACCCTGGCGCGAACCTTCCGCCGGCGTCCCTGGATGGGCTTCGACATCCGCGGATTCGTCGATGTGAGCCACACCGGGCAGACCGCGATCGACGGGCTGCCGGTCCTGGGTGGCCTCGAGGATGTGCTGACCACGGTCCGGGAACACGGCATCGCGAGCGTCGTGGTGGCGGGCAGCGCGGTCGGTGCCGGCTCCCTGCAGCAGATCGACACCGCGCTCGCGGACACCGAGGTCGCGGTCCGGGTCTCACCGGGTCTGCCCAACCTCGGAGCGTCCCGCGTCATCGTGGAGCCGGTCGACGGCATGGCCCTCTTCTCGCTGCGCCGGCAGCGCTTCTCCCGTCGGCAGCGGGCGCAGAAGCGGGCCCTCGACATCACCGTTGCATCCGGCCTGCTGGTGGTGTCGGTGCCGGCCATGATCGTGATCTCGCTGCTGATCCGGGCGACCAGCAGCGGCCCGATCCTCTTCCGGCAGCGCCGGGTGGGAGCCGGAGGCAAGACCTTCATCATCTACAAGTTCCGCACCATGGTGGACGGCGCCGAGCACCAGCAGAGCACGCTCCAGGGTCAGAACGAGGCGGGCGGCGTTCTCTTCAAGATGCGCCGAGACCCACGCGTGACCCCGCTCGGGCGGGTGCTGCGCCGGCTCGCCGCCGACGAGCTCCCCCAGCTGATCAACGTCCTGAAGGGCGACATGAGCATGGTGGGGCCGCGACCGGCGCTGCCCGAGGAGACGGCTCAGTACGACGATCGCTGGCGCGGCCGGCTGCGTGTGAAGCCAGGGCTGACCGGCCTCTGGCAGGTCAACGGGCGTCACGACCTCGGCTTCGACGACTACGTGCGGTACGACCTCTTCTACGTCACCAACTGGTCGCTGACGCTCGATCTCTACATCCTCGCCAAGACGGTCCCGGCCCTGGTCAGCGCCCGCGGCTCGTACTGACCCCGGCGGGGGCCGCGACCGACGAGCGCGCGCCGCTCAGCAACGAGGGGCGCCGTTCACCGGTAGCCGAGGCGGACCAGCTCCGGAGCCTGCACCCCTTCGATGACCGCCACCTGGTCCGAGCTCAGCCGGCTCTGCCAGGTCCGGTTGCGGTCGGAAAGGCTGAGCGCCCCCACGGCGTCCAGCCAGCCGGGATCCTCGTCCAGCCCCATGAAGTCCGCAATCTGCCGCAGCGTCTCGCGCGGCTCGGCGACGAACTCCTCGTAGCGCAGGTGCAGAACCGTCTTCTCATCGATCGCGCCCAGGCCGTCGCCGATCGCCCGCACCTCCTCCACCCAGTTGCGCGCGCAGAGCTCCCAGGGATCCCCGCCCCCGTCGCGCCAGGCTCGGGGGGTGTCACCGTACCACCAGACCACACTGCCCTCCCACCAGTCGACGCGCGAGAGGGAGAGGGCCACCGCCCTCCCATCCCGGGTGAGATCGATGAAACGCGCCCTGGGGAAGGCCTGGGCCAGCAGGGCGACGCGCCGGTTGTTGGCCACCCGCTTGTTGACGAAGTGGGTGCCGCCGCCCCAACGAACCGCGCCATGGACGGCTCGCCGGAGGGCGCGGACCTGGCCAGGCGCCGGCGCTCCACCGCGCTCGTCGATACCGCACCGGGCGAAGATGGGCTCACCCTCCACCGGCATCGGGTAGAGCCGCTCGAGAAGGCTGCGCGAACGCGCGTAGACGTAGGCGTTGGAGTCACTCCCGAACCAGACCCGGCTGCGCATGCGCGGGGTGTGCCGGGCCACCCGGTTGGGGGCGCACAGCTCCGGCCGCCCTGGCATCCGCCGCATCCAGTTGTTGAAGTAGGCGCTCTCCGGATGCAGGCAGATCGCCTTGTAGAGCAGGCTGGTTCCGGAGCGAGCCGCGCCGAGGATGAAGGTGGTGGATGGAAGATGGTCGCTCACCGAAGCACGATTCTCTCACGGGCGAAGTTGGTCGCGCAGCGAGTCCGGGCCGCCGCGCGAGCCGCACCGAGCTCCGATGCTCCTCCCCCGCGCGCCGGAGGCACGCGCGCCTGTGCGGCCGCGCGTCGCGCGTTTCGGCCGACGCGCCTTCGCAGCCCAGGTGGGCGATGCGATCCCCCAATCTGGGGATGGCCCGGACCCCGTGGAGAAGATAACCTGATGCACGGAGTGGAATTCCCTTCGCAGTCATGCCCGCACCGATCCCGGGGACCGGCGGGGTGGGCGCGAAGGGCCGGCGGGACGGGCCACGACCTTCCGCGTCGGGTCCGCCCGTTCCAGGCGGTCCCACCTGATACGGCACCGGCACCAGCAACCGAACCGGCGGATCACCGCTGAGGGGGAAACGATGGCCAAGGGATTCGTGATCTGGCTCACCGGGCTGTCCGGGGCGGGGAAGTCGACCATCGCGGGGCACCTCGTCCAGGAGCTCGACCGGTTGGGGCGGCACGTCGAGGTGCTGGATGGTGACGAGGTCCGCACCCATCTCTCCAAGGGCCTGGGCTTCTCGAAGGAGGATCGGGACACCAACATCCGCCGGATCGGCTACGTGGCCGGCCTGGTGGCTCGGAGCGGCGGGGTGGCGATCACGGCCGCGATCTCCCCGTACCGCGAGATCCGGGACGAGATCCGGGAGAGGACGCCCAACTTCGTGGAGGTCTACGTCCGGTGCTCCATCGAGGAGCTCACCCGGCGCGACGTCAAGGGCCTCTACGCCAAGGCCCTGGCCGGCGAGATCCCCCACTTCACCGGGATCAGCGACCCCTACGAGGCGCCGCTCGACCCCGAGATCGTGGTCGACAGCGGGTTCGAGACGGTGGAGGAGTCGACCGAGCGCATCCTGGACCGGTTGGAGGTGCTCGGGCACATCGACCGGGGGGTTCGGGAGCACCTCGCCACCGGTGCGGAGCTCGAGCGGCTCCGCGAGCTGGCCCGGGCCCTCCCCAGCTTCGATCTGGACCCCCGCCAGGTGTCCGATGCGGGCATGCTCGGGGTCGGTGCGCTGGCTCCGCTCCAGGGATTCATGGGAGCCGCCGACTACGCCGCGGTGCTCGCGAGCGGCCGGCTTCAGGGAGGTCAGCCCTTCACCATCCCGGTGGTGCTGCGGGTCCACGACGACGACGTCGAGCGGTTCCGCGGAGCCTCCCAGGTGGCGCTGCGGTCGGGGGGCAAGCCGATCGCCATCCTCGAGGTGGACGACATCTTCCGCACCGACCCGGCCGTCGAGGCGGCGAACGTCTACGGGACCGACGACGTGGCCCACCCCGGGGTGCACCTGCTCCAGAGCGGAGGCCGGTGGGCGATCGGTGGCCCGGTGACCGCACTGGCCCGGCCCTCGACCGGCTTCGACGAATACGACCTGACCCCCCTCGAGGTCCGGCGCCTGATCGCCGAGCGCGGCTGGCGGACCACCGTGGGCTTCCAGACCCGCAACCCCGTGCATCGCGCCCACGAGTACCTCCAGAAGGTGGCGCTCGAGAACATCGACGGGCTCCTCCTCCACCCGCTGGTCGGGGAGACCAAGAGCGACGACATCCCGGCCGACGTGCGCATGGCCTGCTACGAGGCGCTGCTCGAGGGCTACTACCCCAAGCAGCGCGTGCTGCTCGCCACCAACCCGGCATGGATGCGGTACGCGGGCCCCAAGGAGGCGATCTTCCACGCCCTGATCCGGCGCAACTACGGCTGCACCCACTTCATCGTCGGCCGCGACCACGCGGGCGTGGGCAGCTACTACGACACCTACGCCGCCCATCGCATCTTCGACGAGTACGGGGCTGACGAGCTGGGGATCGAGATCCTCCGCTTCGAGCACGCGTTCTACTGCCGCGCCTGCGGCGGGATGGCCTCGACCCGGACCTGCCCTCACCCGAGCTCCGAGCACGCGGTGCTGAGCGGCACCCGGGTGCGCGAGCTGCTGGCCCGTGGTGAGCCGCTGCCGGTGGAGTTCTCCCGGCCCGAGGTGGCGGAACTGCTGCGCGAGGCAACCAAGAACGTGGCCTGACCCGGGCGGCGGATCGGCCCCGGCTCGAAACCGGCTCCGGGTCGGCGCGGTGCCACGACGCGTTCCGGCGGGTGCTACCGTAGGGGACCGTCGTGGCACCCTGCACTCCAATGCCGACAGCTTCGAGCGGCGGCCTGACGCCGGTTTGCGGTGGCTGAGCTCGCCCGCGAGCGCCTCCGGGTCCTGGTCGTCGACGATCACCGTGCCGTCGCCGAGGCGATCGCCATGGCCATCGACCTCCGCTCGGATATGCGCTGCGTGGGGGTCGCCTCCACCCTCGCCGAGGCCCGGGCGGTCTTCCTCACCGGTGCGCCCGACGTGCTCCTGACCGACGTCCGGCTTCCCGACGGCGACGGCATCGAGGCCGCCCGGCGGTTCACCGAGCTCAACCCCGACCTGCGCATCCTGGTGCTCACGGCCTACGCGGACGTGGACGTCATGGCCCGGGCGGCTGCCATCGGCGCCTGCGGCATCCTGCCGAAGGAGAGCAGCATCAGCTCCGTCCTCACCGCCGTGCGCCGGGCCGGGGAGGGGGAGATGACGGTCGAGGGCAGTGTCCTCAGCGCCCTGCTCAACCGGGTGCATCCCGACCACCCGGCGATGTCACCCCCGACGGTCACCCTGACCGAGCGGGAGTCCGAGGTGCTCCGCTGGCTCAGCCAGGGACTCGACCCTCAGACGATCGCCCGCCGGCTCGGGATCAGCGTCCACACCTGCAGGGGTCACGTCAAGAGCATCCTGGCCAAGCTCCAGGCCCACAGCCAGCTGGAGGCGGTGGTCAAGGCCATGCGTCTCGGTCTTGTGCGAGAAGGCCACGGCTGATGCGGCGCCCGTGGAGGCAGGAGCGGGGGGACGGGGCGGATCAGGCGGGCGGGGTGCCCGACGTCGCGCCCGGAACGGACACACCGGCTGACACCGCGGTCCCGCCCGGGGCCGGAGTGTCAGCAGCCGCGGAGCCCGAGCCCAGCGGACCCGCAACCGGTGGCTCGCCAGCCCCGGCCCGGGAGGGGATGAGCGGGCCGGCACTCCGGAGATGGTCGGGGCCGAAGGCGCCGAACGGAGAGCCCGAGCAGCCTGGAACCCACCCCGGCGGCGAGGCGGCCCCCGTCGAGCTCGCGGAGGAGCAGCAGGTCGCCGTGCTCCGATCCCAGAACCAGCGGCTGGTCCGCGCCAACCTGGCGCTGGTGCGCCAGCTCCGCCCCACCGGGGTGCTGCAGTGGGTGGTCAACGACGTGCGCACCGTGGTCGACGCCCAGGGCGCGGCGATCTTCCTGCTCGACGAGCCGGGCGGCAAGGTGGGCAGCTTCGTCTACTCGGGCATCGCCCTGGGCGCCCGGAGCGGCATCGAGGGGGTGCAGTGCGAGGCCATCGGGGTGCTGGATGCGGCGATGCGCGCCGGGCGCCCGCTGCGGCTGGGAGACCTGCGCCAGCACCCCGCCCACCAGGGCTACCCCGAGGGCCACCCCCAGTACTCCTCCTTCGTCTCGGCCCCAATATCTCGCCATCGCGAGGTCATCGGGCTCGTCTATGCCGCCAACAAGAGGCGGTCGGCGGAGTTCACCAGCCTCGATGAGCGCTTCGTGGCCCGGGTGGCCGCGGAGCTCGGACGCTCCCCGGGGCTCAGCTCCGACGCGCCGCCTCCCGAGCTGGTCGACCGGATCACGGCCGCCACCGGCGCCCTGCGTCGCGAGATGGACGCCACCCGCCATTTCCTGAGCAGCCTCTCCCACGAGCTGCGGGGATCGATCAGCGGGATCATGGTCTCGTCGGAGCTGCTCGCCGACCGGTCCCTCGGCGACCTCGACGAGAATCAGCTTCGCGCCCTGGGAGGCCGCATCCACACCGTGGCCGGCAACCTCCTCGCCCTGGTCGACAACCTTCTCGACCTCGGACGCCTGGAGGCGGGGCGTCTCGATGTCCGCCTCCAGCCCGTCGACCTGCCCACCGTGCTCGACGAGGTGGCCGGGGTGATCTCACCTCTCGCCGGTCCCGCTCAGGTGACCGTCGAGTGGCCGGCCACGGCGGGACTGCCCCGGGTCCTCGCCGACCCGATCCGGCTCCGCCAGGTCCTCGTCAACCTCTTCACCAACGCGGTCAAGTTCACCCGCCCGGGAGGACGGGTGTGGTTGGAGATCGACACCGCGGTGGACCCCGTCCGCCTCACCGTCTGCGACACGGGGAGGGGGATCCCGGCAGCGGAGATGGAGCGGATCTTCACGCCCTTTGCCCGCGGCGGCGAGTCGGAGGTGCCCGGGGTGGGGCTCGGGCTGGCCATCTGCCGACACATCGTGGAGCTGCATGGCAGCCACATCGAGGTCAGCAGCGAGCTGGGGGTGGGCAGCCGCTTCTGGTTCAGCCTGCGCCGCTCGCGCGAGCCGCTGCCGCCGCGGCTGCTTCGGGCCCCCGGGGGGGCGACCGTGGTGAGCGGGACGGACGGACGTCCGGCCTCGGTGCTGCTGGTCGAGGACGACCCGGTCAACCGCCAGTCCATCGGCGACATGCTCTCGGCGGTCGGGTACCGGATGCGCTCCGTCGCCTCCCGCGCCGACGCCCTGGCGGCGATGTCCAAGTCGCCGGCGGACATCGTGGTCCTCGACGTGCAGCTCCCCGACGGCAGCGGCCTGGAGATCGTGAACGCGCTCCGGTCGGCGGCGGACCGGCCCATCGCGATCGTGGCGCTCTCCGCCGACCGCATCGGAGACACCGCCGAGCGGGCGATGAACGCGGGCTGCGATCGATTCGGTCTCAAGCCGATCCCGGCGCACGACCTCCTGGCGTTGGTGGTCGAGGCCCTGGAGGAGCGGCGCTCGGGGCGGCCGTCGATCCCCGGATACAACTAGCGCAGCGGAACGAAGGCAGCCCGACGCTGGGGCGCCAGGCTAACCCAGTGGCCAGCTGAGACTGTCGGCGGTGTCGCTGAGCGAGGCCGGTGTCCCCACCACCTCGTAGCTCAGCCAGCCGCTGACGCACTGCCCCGGCGCCACCTCGGTCAGGGGCAGCTCGGGCGCGCGGCCAACTCCGGGCCCGTTGAGGGTGTCGACGTGGGTGCTCCCGGGCCCGACGAGGACGAAGTCATACGGGGTCACCGAGGTCGGATTCGCGTTCCCGGCGCAGATCCTCAGCTCGACGGTGGCATAGGCGGTGGCGGGCGGCGTGGGCGGGGCCGCGCCCGGGAGCGAGCTGAGGTCGCCATCGAACTCGACCACGGTGATGGCGGCGCCATCCGAGGTGGACCGGGTCTCGCCCAGGAGCGCCCCCGCCGAGGCCGACGGCGACGCCGCCGGATCGCCGGGGGCGGACGCGGCGCCGGGGGTCGCCGGAGCCCTCCCGGCCGTCCCCGAGGGGTGATGCCCACCCACCACGACCAGCGCCACCATGAGGGCGCCGGCGACCACGGCCAGCCCGGCCAGACCCACGGCCGCGGCGCGCCCGCGGCGCCGGCCCCGGCCGTGACCGGGAGCCTTGGTCCCGGCGGGCGGACGCGGCGCCCCCGGAGCTCGGGCGGGCGGTGCGACCGGACTGGCCGGAGGCGCCGGTGAAGGGGCGGTGGGCAGAGACACTCGGACCGGGGGTGGCACGGTCTGCTCCGCGGCCGCCGGTGGGGACGGTGCCGCCTGGGCGCGTGCCGCCTGGGTCGGCGGCGGCGGGGACGGCGCCGGCTGGGACGGCGTCGGCTGGGGTGCCGCCGGGGACGGTGCCGCCTGCGGTGCCGCCGGGGACGGCGCCACCTGGGTCGGCGGCTGGGACGGCGCTGGCCGGGACAGCCGTGACTGGGACGGTGGAAGCAGTGCCCCCCCAGACGGCGCCAGTGACGCGGTGGCGGCGGGCGCCGGTTGCGGCGGCCATGGTCGTACCGCCTCGGGACGCCGATCGGGCGTCGCCGCCACCAGTCCGCGCCGTGTCCGGCGGGCGGGAGGAGCCGCCGCGGGAAGCCTGGCCCTGGCGGTGGCGGCCGCGCGGCGGCGGGCGAGCTCGTCCGAGCGGGTGATGAGCAGATTCCGGCGCAGGTTGAAGGCGATCTCAGAGATCGAACCGTCAGCGTGCTGACGTTCGAGCTCGGCCAGCCGCGCCGCGAGCTCCTCGGGAGCAGACTCGTCCGTCATCCTTCCCCACCCATTGTCGGACTGCGCACCGACAGCGGCTACCACCCAAATTCGGCGTGGCGAGTGCCCCACGTGGGGGCTGGCACTCTCTGCTGTCGTCACCTAGCCTAAACCAGGCGGTACGTACCGTCGGCCCTCACGCGAGGGCTCGGGTGTGGTGCCCTGACCAGCGACGTGGTCACGGGAGAGTTGAACCGGCCTCAGGGAGGCCACACGGAACCACGGCGCCAGGGCGTCCCGAGGACGGGGGGGACAGACCGGGGAGCCTGCGGCTGATTTCGTTTCGGCCGCAGGCGCAACCCCAGACAGGCTGCGGCGGAGGCGAGGCACGTGGAGAGCATCCGCGAATGGGGATGCCATTGATCACCGGCCGGTGGAACGGCCCCGGACAGGCGGGCGCGCCCACCGGAACTGCTTCGCGGCCACTCGGCGAGCTGCTGATCGGTCGTGGGGCCACCAACGCGGCGACGGTGCGCTCCGCACTCCGCCGCCAGCGCCGTGATCGCCGGCCGATCGGCGAGCTGCTGGTCGACGCCGGCGTCCCCGAGGGGGAGGTGGTCGGGGCCCTGGCGGAGCAGCTCGGCTACAACCCGGTGGATCTCGATCAGGTGGTCCCCGAGGACGACGCCCTCTACCTGCTGGACGGGGAGACGGCGCGCAGCCTGGGCGCCCTCCCGTTCCTCATCGACGAGCTGGGGATGGTCCACTGCGCGATCGCCAACCCCGCCGATGCCGACCAGGTCGAAGCGGTGGGGAGGGCGATCGCCCAGCCGGTCTTCCCCCGGCTGGCGGGCCGACGCTCGCTCGAGCGCGCCCTTGACCGGCACTACACCGTTCTCCACCGGGTCGACCACGCGGTCCAGCGCGCGGTCGTCGACCGCCAGGAGGCGCCCACCGCCACCCTGGCCATCCCGCTCCGCGCCGACGCCCCGGTGGTCCAGATCGTCGACCTGCTGCTGACCCAGGCCCTCCGTGACCGCGCCTCGGACATCCACATCGAGCCCCAGGCAGACCGCCTCCGCATCCGCTTCCGCATCGACGGCGCGCTCCATGACGTCAACTCCCTTCCCACGTCGCTGGTGGGCCCGATCGCATCGCGGCTGAAGATCCTGGCCGAGATGGACATCGTCGACCGGCACCGCAGCCAGGACGGTCAGCTGGAGATGACCATCGATTCGCGCCCCGTGGACGTGCGGGTGTCGACAATGGAGACGATCTGGGGCGAGAAGGTGGTGCTCCGCCTCCTCGACCGCACCCGCTCGCTGGTCGCGCTGCCCGCCCTGGGGCTGCAGAACAGCGACCGCGAACGGCTCCGCCGGCTGATCGATTCCCCGTACGGGATGCTCGTCGTGGCGGGACCGACGGGGGCGGGCAAGACGACCACCCTCTATGCCGCCCTCAGCGAGCTGGACAGCGCCGGCCGGAACATCACGACCATCGAGGACCCGGTCGAGTACCGCTTCGGGAACATCAACCAGGTACAGATCAACCGGCTGGCCGGGACCACCTTCGCCAACGGGCTCAAGGCGATCCTCCGCCAGGACCCCGACATCATCCTGGTCGGCGAGGTGCGCGACGTCGAGACCGCGCAGATCGCGATCCAGTCGGCGCTCACCGGACACCTGGTGCTCTGCTCCATGCACGCGGCCGACTCGGTGGGCGCCATCCACCGCTTCATGGACATGGGGATCGAGCCCTACCTGGTCGCCTCCGCCCTGATCGGGGTGGTGGCCCAGCGGCTGGTGCGGCTGGTCTGCGAGCGCTGCGCCACGACCGCCGCGGCGACCGCCGCCGAGAGCGGATTCTTCCGCGCGGTGACCGGTCACGAGCCGCCGGCGCGACTGCCCCAGGCGGTGGGCTGCCCTCGCTGCTCGGGCACCGGATTCCACGCGCGCGTGGGCGTGTTCGAATGCCTTCAGGTCGACGACCCGGTCCGGGAGCGGATCGTGGCGCGGGCGCACCACAGCGAGCTGGTCGAGGCAGCCGTCGAGAACGGGATGCACACTCTCCAGCAGGCCGGCTGCGACATCGCCGCCAGCGGACGCACCACCCTCGCCGAGGTCATGCGCACCGTGTACACGATCTGAGGCGTCGACGATGATCCAGAGCGCCCCGCCGCAGCCAAGCCGCAACCAGGTCTTCGACTACACCGCGGTCAACCTCGAGGGCAAGGTGGTCCGGGGGATGATGGAGGCTGCCGATCCCGACTCGGTCTGGAACGCCATCTCGGTGCGCGGCCTCCGGCCCACCGCGGTGAAGGCGCGCTCCCGGTGGCCGCTCAGCGAGTTCCTCGACCAGCTCACCAAGGTCCGCCTCCAGGAGGTTGCCGTCTTCTGCCGGCAGCTCTCCACGTTCGTGCGGGTGGGCATCCCGCTCACCACCGCCCTCGAGACGATCGCCGAGGGCGCGGCCAACAAGCGGATGAGGCGTGCCTGCGCCTCGATGGTGGGCGACCTGGAGCGCGGGGGGTTGCTGAGCGCCGCCCTCGCCCGTCATCCCAACGTCTTCCCGGCGGTGCTCGCCGACCTGATCCGGGCCTCCGAGATCACCGGTCACATCGACGAAACCCTGGTGCGGGCCGCCGACCACTTTGATCGCGAGTTGCAGACCAGGACCCGGATCCGGGGTGCGCTGATGTATCCGGCCATCGTCTTCTGCATGGCGCTGGCGGTGGCGACGGGACTAGTCGTCTTCGTCCTGCCCCAGTTCCGCGTCCTCTTCGAGCAGTACGGGGCCAAGCTGCCTCCCATCGCGAGCGCCCTGCTGAACTTCTCGGCTTTTGTCCAGGGCAATGGCATCTGGATCCTGATCGGGATCCTGGTCGCGATCCTCGGGATCGGCTGGTATGTGCGCACGGACGGGGGAAGGCTCCGCACCAATCAGCTCCTGCTCCGACTGCCGGCGATCGGCGAGATGATGCGCGCAGCCAGCATCGAGCGCTTCTGCCGGGCCCTGAGCGACACCCTCTCCGCGGGAGTGCCGGTTGGGACCAGCTTCTCGGTGGTGGTGGAGAGCACCCGCAACCCGGTCTACCGCCGTGCGCTGCGCGAGGTCGGGGCCCAGGTGGCCATCGGCGAGAGCTTCTCGCGCTCGCTCCGCCAGACCGCGCTCTTCCCGCCCCTGGTGGTGCAGATGGTCAAGGTGGGCGAGGAGACCGGCACCCTCGACCAGCACCTGGCCGAGACCGCCCGGATGTACGACAGCGAGCTGGACAACCGGCTCAAGCGGCTGACCTCGATCGTGGAGCCGATCCTGATCATCGGTGTCGGGACCGTCGTCGGGCTGGTGGCCGTCTCGCTGATTCAGGCAATCTATGGCTTCGCATCGGCGTTCAAGGCCTGATGCGACGATGTCTGCTCCCCGCGGGCGCCGTACGGTCCGCACGTCGCGGCAGGCTCGCGGCGGCGAAGCGGGGCTGACCCTCATCGAGATGGTGGTCACAATCGCGATCATCGCGATCGCCGTGGTGGGCATTGCCTACGGGTTCTCGGCCATTGTCAGCAGCGCCGGCAATGCCCAGGTGCAGGCAACCCTCAACGGGGCGGCGGAATCTGTCAGCGAGTACCTGCAGTCGGACACGGACGTGCCCTACGTCGCCTGTGCCACCTCTTACAGGGCGTCCCCACCCCCTCAGTTTGCTAGCAACTACCCTCGGGTGATGGTGGACGGCTCGGCGTGGCCTGCGAGCTTCGCCGTGGACCTCTCCGACCCCGCTCCAGGACCGGGATACTCGAGTCTGGGGAATTGCTCGGCCGATTATGGCGTGCAGGAGATCACCATCACCGTGTCAGACGGAACGACCTCCGTTGAACGCACCGTGTGGAAGGGCGCTCAGACGTGACCCGTCAGGCTAAATACCGCGCCCGAGAGCGGGGATTCACCCTCGTGGAGGTGCTCGTTTCGATGGCCCTGCTCGGCATCATCGGTGCAGCCCTGGGCATCGTCTTCAGCCTCGGGATGCGCACCATCCTGGCCCCGGGCGCATCGCAGGACCGTTTGGTGGCCGCCTCGGATACGATCGCTTTCGAGCAGCCCTTCATCCAGGATGTGCAGCGCGCTTCGTGCATCCACTTCCCGGGCAACCCCCAGTACTCCGACGGCTGCGCCGGGGAGTCTGTGCCGTTCCAAGCTCAGCAGGCCCAGTGCAGCGGCCGCTCGACACTGCTCTGCCTCGAGTGGCCGGATCTCGTTTCCTCCGGACAGTGCGACATGGCCCTCTATGCACTCTCGACCAACCCCGTCTCGCGCATTGCGTGGGAGGGTTCGATGGAGACCTCCACCTCCTTCTCGGGCGTGACGGTCCAGATCCTCAGCACATCGGGTTCTCAGCCGGCGGGGCTGGATGTTCTGGTTACCAGTGATGGCCCTCTCCCAGCGAGCCCTCCAGCCACCGCCCTTGCCAACCCACCCAGCATCACTCTCGACCTGCAGACGCTGTCCGCCGCATGGCCGACCCTCCCGCCCTCGCCGTCCACCGTGAGCACCAGCCCGTGCTGACGCAGCGACGACGCCACCGCGCCCAGGAGGGGCAGGTTCTGATCATGGCCCTCGCCTTCATCGCCTTCTTTGGCCTGATCACTGCAGCCGTGCTGCAGCTCGCCGATACCGTGGAGCTGCAGCAGTCGGTTGGTCAGTCCACCGCCAACGACAACGCCGGTGCCGAGGGCGGGATGTTCTTCGCCGCTGAAGCGGCCCTCCAACAGGGAAGCTGCGTGGCGCCCGGGACCACCGGTCCGATCATCATGGCAGGCACGGGCGACACCGCATCGTTCACGACCAACGGCTGCAACCCGGGAACGACCGCCGATCTCCTCGCCGATCAGTGCGCTGTCTGCGTCCTTGGGCCGGCCGGCCTGACCCCATCGCTCTCCGTCGACGGCACCCTGACTGTCCTCGGCCCAGTCGCGGTGGACGGCAGCGCCAGCAGCTCGGGACCCACCGTCTCCCAGGTGCAGCCCGGGGCGGAAGTTCGCCAAGGGTTCATCACCTGCTCGGCGACCTGCAGCGGCGAGTTCTCTCCGCCGGCCCGGCAGCTCACCGCGGGTCCGTCACCCACCGTCATCCCTCCGTCCCTCTCTCCAGAGAATTGCCGTCCCCTCGCATACACCACAGGCGGGGATCAGACGGTGCCGTCAGGTTGCTACACGTCGCTGATTCTCAACTGCTCGGCGACCTCTCCCCTCAGCGCATGCGAGTACTTCCTCGACGGACCCATCGTCATGGTGGGCCCGCTCACGATCGGCACCAGCTCCGGGCCCTTGACGACCGTGATCACCACCCCGGACAGTGCCGGCCTGCTCGGCTTCACCCAGGAGGGAAGTCTGCTCGTCAATTCCGACGGGGACGTGGCGTTGCAGGGTTCGTCGAGCTACCACGACGTCGCCCTCTACGTGGACCCGCTCGACACGTTCGATTCTCTTGACATCGTCAGGGTCGCCGGGGGGAAGCTCTCGGTGGCCGGAACCGTGGATGCGCCGGAGGCGAGTGCGAACGTGTTCGGAGGATCCGACACGGACCAGCCGGGCACTCTCGACATCGGCCCCAATCAGGCCGACCCTGAGTCGGGCCGGCTCATCGTCGGCACTCTCACCATCGGGCAGTTCGGAGCGGTCACCGTCAACGCGGTACCACCGAGTCCAGGGTATTGCTGGGTCTACAGCGACAGCGTGAATGTCACCACCGACGGCCTTACTGACTCCGGGCAGGTGGTGGTCGCGAGCAACTGTTCAGGGGAGGCGGGGACACGGATCGTCAGCATCAACTACAGCTGATAACGAGGGTGGGGCCGGCTCGCGTCGGCCCCACCAAGAATGAAGACGACTCCAGAAAAGGGGAGGACACGATGACCGGCCTACACAATCAGGTGGTCCGCCGGCGCCGAAGCGCCGAGCGTGGATTCACGCTCATCGAGCTGCTTGTGGTGATCTCCATCCTGTCGGTGCTAGCGGCGATCGTCATCATCAACGTAACCGGGGTCCATACCACTGCCAACAAGGCGGCATGCGCCAGCAACGCCCAGACGGTCCAGACCGCGCTCAACCAGTACTATGACGACCACAACGACGCCTATCCGTCTGGTTGGACGAGCGGAGCCACCATCACGGACGTGAGTGTCCTCGCGCAGTACCTGTCGACGACTACGCTGACGGGGACGAACGAGGCTTGTGCCAGCTTCTCCCTCTCCACGAACGGGGGGAGCGCCAGCATCATCGTCACCGGCAATCCCAATCCCTGACGTCTGAGGGGATGCACGGCGCGGGAGCCGGCTGCTTGCAGCGAGCGGCCGGCTCTCTCGGTTGTGCGCCGAGCCCTGTCGGCCCGCCTGTCACGCGGCGTGACCGCGCCGGCTAGCGCCCGGCGGCGACCGTAGGCAGCGGCGCGACCGGGAAGCCGGAGGGCTCGGGGCGGCGGATCTCCTTCGGGAAGAGGGACACCGCGGCGGCGTCCTCCCACTCCACCAGGCCCTCGTCGATCAGCTCGTTGAGGGAGAGCTCGAGGGTCTGCATCCCCTCCTCCCGGCTGGTGGCGATGATGTTGCGGAGCTGAGCCGACCGGTTCTCCCGGATCAGGTTCTTGACCGCGCCGTTGGCGACCAGCACCTCGAAGGCGGCGACCCGGCCCCCCTCCTTCATCGGCAGCAACTGCTGGTAGATGACCGCCTGCAGGGAGGCGGCGAGCTGGACCCGGATCTGCTGCTGCTGATCACCCGGAAAGACGTCGACGATCCGGTTTATCGCCTGGGTGGTGTCGTTGGTGTGGAGGGTGGCGAAGACCAGATGCCCGGTCTCGGCGATGGCCAGGGCGATCCGGATCGACTCCAGGTCGCGCATCTCGCCGACCAGGAGCACGTTCGGGTTCTGGCGGAGGCAGCCGCGCAGCGCCTCGGCGAAGCTCGGGGTGTCCAGTCCCAGCTCCCGCTGCTCCACCACCGAGCGGCGGTTGAAGTGCACGTACTCGATCGGGTCCTCGATGGTGATGATGTGGAGGGCGCGCGACCGGTTGATCCAGTCGAGCATCGAGGCCTGGGTGGTCGACTTGCCCGCACCGGTGGGCCCGGTCATCAGGATCAGGCCGCGGGGCAGCTCGACCAGGCGCTCCGTGATCGCGGGCAGGCGCAGCTCGCTGAAGCTGGGAATCTGGCTGGGGATGGCGCGGAGGGCCACCGCCACCGTCCCACGCTGATGGAAGGCGTTGCCACGGACCCGGCCCCGGTCGGTCCACTGGAACGAGAAGTCGACCGACCCCTCCTCCTGGAGGGCGCGCCGGTGATCGGCTCCCAGGAGCTGCTCGATCAGCTTGCGGGCCTGCTCGTCGGTGAGGGCCCGGGATGCCGCGGCCACCAGCTGGCCGTCGAGGCGCAGCGAGGGAGGGGCGCCGGCACTGAGGATCAGGTCCGAGGCCCCCTGGTCGAAGAGCGCGTCGAGCAAAGGCTCGATGCGCAGGTCGATCGCATCCAGCATGTACCTGCCAGTATATGCGGCCAACCACTTATCCACAGGGTGCCGCGTCCGCGGCGTGGACAAAACGTGATCGATCCTCGACTCGGGCGCTGTGGGGGTTGACAGAGCTTTTGACGAGATTGCCGTGAATGCGGGACTCGCCACCGTCCTGGTGGTGTTCGGCGCCCTCACCGGAGCGGTGATCGGCTCGTTCGCCGGCGTGGTACTCGATCGGGGCTGGCGGGGGGCCCTGCGGGGCCGCTCCCGCTGCGACTCCTGCCGCCGGCAGCTGCGCTGGTACGAGCTGGTGCCGCTGGCCAGCTACGCGCTCCAGGGGGGGAGGTGCCGCAGCTGCCGCTCGCCCATCGGAGGCTCGGCCCTGATGGCGGAGCTCGTCGGGGCGGTGGTGGGGGCCGCCGTCGTGGTCGGGCTGCTGACCGCCCTCGGGTGAGTGGCCTCGGGATCAGGTCCGGCCGGTCAGCCCCCGGATCGCGGCCACCGCGAGCGAGTCCACCCGCTCGTTGCCGGGGTTGCCGGCGTGCCCGCGCACGTGCTCGAAGACGACCCTCGCGTCGACCAGCGGATCGATCCCGGGGAAGAGGTCGAGGTTGGCGTGCCGCTTCCAGCGCCGGGTGAGCCAGTTGATGACCCCCAGGCTGTCGGTGCGGACCACGATCCGCCAGGCCGGGTCGGTGCCGATCCGCCGGCGGATGGCCCGGAGCGCCTCGCGGACCGCCTTGAGCTCCTCCCGGTTGTTGGTGGTCGCCGGCTCGGCGCCGGCCGCCTCCTCCACCCCGCCGTCGGGCCACTCCAGCCGGAACGCCCACGCCCCCGGGCCGGGGTTGCCCGAGCAGGCCCCGTCGGTGTAGGCGATGACTGTCCCCGAACCGCCGGAACGCCCCGCGGGCCAGGGCAACGTGCTCAGCGGACCACCACCCGGTCGCAGTTGCTGCACTGGACCAGCCCGTCGCCGGCACGCACCTGGTTGGCCTCCCGGATCCCGAGCGGGAGGTGGCAGCCCCCGCAGCTGTCCCCCTCGAGCCGGACCACGGCCGGCCGGCGCCGCGGGGCGACCCGCTCGTAGAGGCGCAGGTCGGCGGGGCCGGCCGCGGTCGCCGCGTCCGCGCGGAGCGCGAGGACCTCGTCGAGCTGGCGCCGCGCCTGCTCCAGCCGCTCCCGGCGGGGCGCCTCCTGGGCGCCGCGCTCCGCCTCCCGAGCCGCGACCGCCGCCCGCGCGCCGGCCAGGGTGGCCTCGGCGGCCTCGGTGGTCTCCATCCACTCCAGCAGGCGGCCCTCGAGCTCGTCGAGGTGGGGCCGCAGCGCCGCCAGGTCGTGCTGCAGGCCGAGCAGGTCCTGCGGGTTGCGCACCGAGCCGTCGTAGAGATGCCGGTCGAGGGTCCGCGCCCGCTGACGGACCCCGGTCAGCTCCCGCTCCACCGCGCGGCTCCTCTCCTCGGCTGCCTGGCGCTCCCGCTCGGCGGCCTCGGCGGCCGCCCGGAGGCTCTCCAGCTCGGGATCGCCGGCCAGTACCGCCTCGAGTTCCGCCACCTCGGTGCGAAGCTGGGCGACCCGGTCGTCGAGCTCCTGGAGGTGGAGGAGCAGGCGCCCTCGGGACTCGGCGCGCGGGGTGGGGGCATCCGAGGAGGTCATGCCGCCGCCTCGCCGGAGACCCGGACCAGGGTCTCCAGCCGGGCCTGGGCGGCGCCGCTGTCGATCGCCGTGGCGGCCTCCTCCATCCCCGCCGCGATGGTGGTCGCACGCTCGGCCGCGTAGAGGGCGGCCCCGGCGTTGAGCACCACGCAGTCGCGAATCGGCCCGCGCTCTCCGGCCAGGACCGCGCGCATCATCCGGGCGTTGGCGGCGGCGTCGCCACCGGCGAGGGCGGCCAGCGGCGCCGCGTCGAGGCCGAGCTCAGCGGGGTCGATGTCGACCTCCTGAATGACTCCCTCGGCCACCACGTACGCGTGCGAGGGGGCGTGGAGCACCAGCTCGTCGGTCCCGTCGGCCCCGGAGAAGACCACGGCGCGGCGGTGCCCGAGACGGCTGAGCACCCCCGCCATCTTGGCCGCCAGCGCGTCGGACGGGGTGCCGATGAGCTGATGGCGGACCCGCGCCGGGTTCGCCAGCGGCCCGATGACGTTGAAGACGGTCCGGATGCCCAGCTCCTGGCGCACCGGCCCGACGTGGCGCATGGCCGGGTGGTAGACGGGGGCGAGCATGAACCCGATCCCGGCCGTCTCGATGCAGCGGAGCACCCCCTGGGGCGGGAGGGCGATGCTCACCCCCAGGGCCTCCAGCACGTCGGCGCTGCCGCAGCGCGACGAGGCGGCCCGGTTGCCGTGCTTGGCGACCGGGCAGCCGGCTCCCGCCACCACCAGCGCCGCGGCCGTCGAGATGTTGAAGGTGCCGGCGCGGTCTCCGCCGGTCCCGCAGGTGTCGACGGCGGGGGTGCGGAGCGGGACCGCGACGGCGTGGTCCTGCATCGACTCCACCATGCCGGTCAGCTCCTCGACGGTCTCGCCCTTGACCCGCAGCGCGGCGAGCAGGGCTCCCATCTGGGCCGGGGTGGCGACTCCCTCGAACATCTCGTCCATCACCGCCCGGGCCGTCGCGGCATCGAGATCGTGCCCATCGACGACGCGATTCAGAGCGCTCACCAACGCCTCGGTCATGGCAGGCGCACGGTAGCATCCCGACTACACTCGGCATCATGGCCGCCCGCACCGACGATCCGCTCGACCCCGAGGTGGTCGGGCCGTGGCGGGTCGGTTCCGGGCGCAGGGGGGTGCTGCTGCTGCACGGTTTCGCGGGGACCGCGCCCGAGCTGCGCCGCCTCGGGGATGCGCTGGCGGGCGCGGGGTGGCGCTGTCACGGCCCGCTGCTGACCGGTCATGGGACCACGCCGGAGGAGCTCGACCGGACCGTCTGGCAGGACTGGGCGGCCTCGGCGGAGGAGGCTCTCACCGCCCTGCGCGCCGAGTGCGACGAGGTGGCGATCGCCGGTCAGTCCGGCGGAGGCAGCCTCGCGCTCTACCTCGCCGCCGGCCACCCGGAGGTCATTGCGGTGGCCTGCCTCGCCACCCCGGTCTGGCTCGGCGGCTGGAAGCAGCGGCTGCTGCCGGTGGGCAAGCACGTGGTGCGCTGGGACCGGCCCAGCGGCGACGTCGACCTCTACCGGCTCGAGGGCATCGAGGAGCTCTGGTCCTACGGCCGGCGCTCGACCAGCTCGATCCACGAGTTCGTGCGCATGCTCGCCCACGTGCGCGACGAGCTGGTCTCGGTGCGGGCCCCGGTGCTGATCTGCCACGGCGAGCGGGACCGCGTCATCGACCCCGCCAACGCGATCGAGATCGAGCGACGGCTGCTCTGCAGCGCCGCCGTGGAGCGGCGGATGCTGCCCCGCAGCGGGCACGGGATCTCGGTCGACGTCGACCGCGACGACGTCAACCGCCTGGTTTTGGACTGGTTTGACCGCTTCTCGACGGGCGGGCGCCGCGGGAGGGCGCCGGAGACCGGCGGGCCGCCGGTGGCCCGGCCCTCCGCACCGGAGGCTCAGGCCCCCGCGTCGGTCGGCTCGCCCCCGAGGGCCTGACGGAGCATCTCGGCGGTGTCGGGATCGAGGACGAAGTTGTCGGGCTGGCCACCGTCGGGGAGCGGGCGCTTGCGGGCGGGCAGCGCGGGCCGCGAGCGGCTGTCATCGTCCTGGGCCTCCCCCCGGACCTGCGCTCCACAGGCCCGGCAGCGCAGCACCCGCGCCGAGCGGCGGCCGCCCAGGTACTCGCGATGGGAGAAGCGGAGCTCGCCACCGCAGAGCGGGCAGACCGGCTGTACGCGGCCCGTCACCGATCGTGGCAGCCGCGTGCCGGATGACACTTCCGCCGTCCCATGACCCACACCTCGTCTCGATCCGTCACAGCCCGTGGCACCGCCTTGGCGGCCCTTCACCGACCTTCACCAAGCCTCGCATCGCACGTGACCCTGAACCGGCTCGGGCTCGCGTACGTTGCTCCTGTAGCCGGCCGCCACGCCGCTGGAAGCATACGAGGAGACCACGAGGATGACCGCGAGGAGGCCCGACCAGGTGGCGGCGGACGCCGCCGAGGACGAGGCCGTCCTCCGTTACCTCCGCCAGCGGCAGCTGGCCGGCCTGCTGGGCGAGGCGATCGCCCACGCCGAGGCGCTCTGGCGGCTGGAGAGCGCCCTCCGGGAGCGGGTGCCGGATCGCTGAGTCCGCGCCGCAGGGTGCGCCGGTGACCGGTGACCTCACCGAGCGGCTGCGCCGGGCATTCGACCCTCCGGCGCCGGGAGGCCCGCCGCCGCCCGGCAAGCGCGAGGCGGCGGTCCTGATGCTCTTCGACCCGGCGCGGGCGGGGCTGCCGCTCCTCTTCCTGCGGAGATCGGAGCACCTCCGGCTCCACGCGGGGCAGATCGCGCTTCCCGGCGGCTCGCGCGAGCGCGAGGACGTGGACGCCGTCGCCACCGCGCTGCGCGAGGCCGGTGAGGAGGTCGGGCTCGACCGCGACGACGTCGAGATCATCGGGGCGCTGCCGCCCCGGCTCACCAACCGCTCCGACCTCTGGCTGACGCCCGTCGCCGGGCTGCAGCGGCGTGCGTTCACCGTCCGCGGCGACGGCCACGAGGTCGCCGAATGGTTCTGGCTGCCGCTGGAGGGCCTGATGACAGCCGCCCACCGCGTCGAGGAGTGGGCACGGGAGGGGAGCGAGTCCCGCTCGGTCCACTTCTACGACCTGGAGGGCAGGACCGTCTGGGGGGTGACCGGCGCCATCGTCCACGATCTGCTGGAGCGCCTCGGCTCCGGCTGACCGGACGCCCGGGCGCGCCGCCCCGGGCGTTGAGACTCCGGTGCGCTCAGCGGGAGGCCGGGTGCAGCGCGAACGGGTTGCCCCGCATCTCCTCGCCGATGGTGGTGGCCGGCCCGTGGCCCGGGTGCACCTGGGTCTCGGGGGGGAGCGCGTAGAGGCGGTCCTGGATCGAGAAGAGGAGGGTCTCCCAGGACCCCCCGGGGAGGTCGGTGCGGCCCACGCTCCGGCGGAAGAGCGTGTCCCCGGCGAGCAGGTCGGGGCCGACCAGGAAGCAGACCGAGCCGGGGGTGTGGCCGGGAGTGTGGAGCACCGCCACCTCCAGGCCCTGCCAGGCGATCACCTGGCCGTCGGCGAGATCGTCCTCGCAGACCACCTCGGGGAGGTCGGCCGGGATCGCCGGGAAGGTGACCGCCAGCTCCAGCAGCCAGCGGTCCGCGGGGTGGATGGCGGCCGGGCAGCCGAGCGCCTGCTTCACGGCCGGGACCCCGGCCAGGTGGTCGGGATGGCCGTGGGTGAGCAGGATCCGATCGCAGGCGAAGCCCTCACCCTCCAGCAGGCGGAGCACCGCCGCCGCCTGGAGCCCGGGGTCCACGACCAGGCACCGATCGGTGTCCCGGCGCCGCAGGACATAGCAGTTCTGGTCGTAGAGGGGATCGGTGAAGAGGTGGAGCTGGACGAGGTCGCGCAGCATCCGGATCAGGCGCGCGTCGTCGGCGGGACCATCTCGGGGCGAGAGGATATCGAATCGATCAGCTCGACCAGGGTGCGAACCGCGGCGGACGGCGCGAGCCCGCCTACTCGGCGTCCTCGAACGCCTCCACGCACTCGACGCCCAGGTCCCCGGCGAAGGCCTCGTGGTCGGTGCCGGCGGGGATGCGGACCCCCGCCCCGGCCTCGATCCAGACGCCATTGAAGCTGATCCGTCCCCGGGTCACGAAGAGGTGCTTGGTCCGCTGATGGCGGTGCTCCGGGAACCAGGTCCGCGGACCCACCGCCCAGGCGTTGCCCTGCAGCCCGTGGGCGGCGAAGTAGGCCTCGGGCTCAGGGCCGGCGGGGATGGCCGTGATGCCGGGCTCAGCCATCCCGCCCCCCTCAGCCATCGAGGGCGTCGATCTTGGCGGCCAGCACGAAGTCGTTGCGGCTGAGGCCGCCGATGGCGTGGGTGGTCAATTCAACCTCCAGGTAGCCCCAACCCACCCTGAGGTCGGGGTGGTGCCCCTCGGCCTCCGCCAGGCGGGCCACATCGGTCGCGCGGCCGAAGGCGTGGACGAAGTCGGGGAAGCGGAACCGCCGGCGCAGCCGCGTGGATCCCTCCACGCGCCAGTCGGGCCCCAGCTCGGCGCGGAGGCGCTCCAGCTCCTCGCCCTCGACCCGGGGGGTGCCGGCGGTGCAGGCGGCGCAGTGCTCGTCCAGCAGTGGCGTCATGCTCGTCCTCCTGGTTGGCGCGGGGTCGGGCCCAGGGTCGCCGGCGGGCGCGAGCGCCGCAGCGACCAGGCCGGCTGGCGGGAGACGAACTCGTAGAGCGCGGCCGGGCGTCCCGGGCCCCCTTTGGCGAGCTGCCCGATGGCCTGCACCAGACCGCTCCGTTCCAGCTCGCGCCGGAAGTTGCTGGGCTCATAGCGAACCCCGCTGATGGCCTCGAACACCCGCCGGGCCTGGGGCATGGTGAAGCGCTCGGGGAGCAGCCCCACGCTGATGTTCGACCACCAGAGCTTCCCCCGGAGCCGGGCGACCCCGTCGGCGATGATCCCGGGGTGGTCGAGCACCAGGGCGGGGAGGTCGTCGACCGGCCACCAGCGGGCCTCCCCCTCATCGGCGCGCAGCACCGCGGCGTCGATGAGGGCGAGGTAGGCGACGGTGGGGATCCAGCCGCGGGGATCGCGATGGGGGTCGCCGTAGGTCTGGAGCTGCTCCAGGTAGACGGCGCCCACCCCGGTCTTCTCGGTGAGCTTGCGCTGGGCAGTCTCCTCCGGGTGCTCGTCGCGGCTCATGAAGCCACCCGGGAGCGCCCACGCCCCCGGATCGGGGGGCTCGTCGCGGCGCACCAGCAGGACGTGGAGACGCCCCGCCAGGGGGGCCAGGACCACCGGCACCGCGGTCATCCCCGCCGGCGCGTCGAACTCGGCCGAGTTGCGAGCGGTGAGAGGCATCACCCGGACGCTAGCACTCCGCTCCGGGGCCCGCCGCCGGGGCCTGCCGCCGCTCCGCTACGGGCGGTTGCGGTGGGATCCGGCCGGCCAGGCGAGCGCCGAGCCGGAGCGGCTGCCCTCGGCGCGCGGCGCCGCCGCGCGCTCGGGACGCATCACGGCGATCTGGCCCCGGGGCGCGGCGGCATCCGCTCCTCCCTGCCCGTCCTGGCGGGTGACGTAGCCCACCGGCTGAGGGGTCTTGGGGATGTCCAGCCCCGGTGCCGCGTAGCCGGCGAAGGTGCCGCCGCTCTGGCGGCGCCCGGTGAGGTTGCGCCGCTTGGAGGGGAGCACGAAGGCCCAGCGGACCTGGTTGAGCAGGAGCAGGCTGGTCGCCCCGACCGCCGTCACCAGCGGGAGGGCCGCGAACTCGGCGCCGAAGGCCACCGCGATGGTGGTCAGCACGATCGCGCAGGACTCGATGAGGAGCACGCCGAACCGCGCCCGGCGCACCCGGTCGGCGAGCCGGTAGACGAGGTAGAGCTCGACCGCGGAGACGGCCGCGACCACCAGCAGGACGGTGCCCCGGTTGATGCCGTTGAGGGGCAGGATCGCCGCATGCGTGGCATCGAGGCGAAACACCAGGGTGGGGAGCTGGAGGGGCAGCATGCTGACCCCGAGGAGCACGCTGAGGATGCGCACCACGAGCAGGGTCTGGCAGGTGCCGAGCGCCGCATCGACGCGGCGCTCGATGGCAGCGGCGTGCCGGTAGCCTCCCCCAGCGGCCGACGCCTCGCCGAATTGCAGACCGGGCACGTAGGTCATTCGAACCTGACGTTAGCGACCCGCCCGTCACCCACTGTTGCGGCGACGTAACAGCCCGGACACAGCGCACCGATCCTGCCGCAGCTCTCAACCATATCGTCACCGGCCGGCCGGCTCCGGCTCGCCGGGTGGCTGTGGCCGATCGTGCCGAACCGGCCTGAAGACTGGCATGATCGCTTTCCGCGGACGCCACCGAGGGGATGACGTGGATCCTTCCGATACCGCCTCCGGGTCTGAGGAGACCGAGGCGCGCCGATACCTGCACCGGTTCCTCCGGGGTCTGAGCGAGCTCGACGCCGCGCTCGGACGCTGGCGGCCCGACTACGGGCGCCTCCCGGCGGCCCCGGCGCCCGACCAGCATCCCCCGAGCCGGGCCGAGGTCGTCGAGGCCCACCGCCTCTACGCGGACGGTCTGCGATTCTTCGCGGACCATCCGCGCGCCGTCCGCCGCCTGGAGCGCTCGGTGGCGGACGACGTGGCCGCCGCCCTCGCCGACGCCCGCGGCCGCTTCGGTGCCCCGGCCGCGCCTCTCGACCGGCTGATCTCGGTGGGGGGTGGGGCCGCCCCGGCGCCGCCGGGGCTGGGACCCCCACCGCCACCTCCGCCTCCGCTCGCGGGCGCAGCCGCGCCCATGACCACCGCCGGCCCGCGGGTCGCCCCCAGCCCGTGGGACGCCGAGCGCTCGGCGGCCGCCGGAGCGACCGACGGGAAGCCGAACGGCCGCCAGGCCGGTCCAGCGGTCAGGGGCAGGGACCGCCCCAACGGCGACGCGGAGCCACGTCCGATCCGCCGCGGCTTCGCGATCGCGATGAGCCTCGGCGCGCTCGTGGTCATCGCGGTGGTGATCGCCGCCGTGGTCTTCGGCGCCCACACCCTGCTCGGTCAGGGCCCCACCGCCGGGCCCGGAAGCGCGCCCCCGACCCAGGCCACCCTGCCCGCGTCCGACCTGCCCTCGGGGTCCCAGCTGGCGGTGGTCGCCCCCGCCGAGGCCTGCGCGGCGATCCCCTCCGGTCAGGTCCCCTCGGGGCTGGCCCCGACGGGGACGAGCAGCGGGATCGGCGTCGACCCCGGGGTCGGCTACTCCAACCCCTACATCGCGGTGCAGCTCGCGGGGCCGGTGCTGAGCGGGAGCCCCACCTTCAGCCTCATCGCGGCGATCCTTCCCTTCGGCTCGACGCCCCACCCCAGCGCGGCCGTCTCACCCAAGGCCACCCCGGTCGACGGCGCCGGCACCCTGCAGGTCATCGGCTACTGGGACGGCAGCCAGTGGCACGGCGCGCTCCGGGTCTGGTCGGGGGCGGCGTGGTCACTCTCCGTCGACGAGAGCTCGGGGGTCGACGTGGTCGCCAGCGGGTCCACCGTCACCCTCTACTCGCAGTCGGTGCCCGCCGGCTCCAAATACGGGATCATCGTTGCCACCTCGAGCGGCTGCTCCGATCTGGGGATGAGCTCGGCGCTGGTCCCCGAGGAGAGCTACGGCAGCCAGCCCAGCCCGGGCTGAGTCAGCCCTGGGGATCCGGTCGTGCCTGGGGAGCCCAGGCCCAGACGCCCGCGGCATCCTGGAAGATCTCGAGCTCCTCGGCGGGGCGGGCGCCGCTGAAGAGGAAGCCCTGGCCCCCATGGCAGCCGAGGTCGCGCAGGATGGCCGCCTGGGCCGCGGTCTCGACACCCTTGCCGACGCAGAGCCAGCCCGCGGCGCGCACCTGGGCCGCGATCCCGGCCAGACGCGCCCGGCGCTCGGGGTCGGTCTCGATGCCGTCGAGCAGACCCATCCGGAGCTTGACCATCCGGAGGGGCAGCTGGCGCATCTCGGCGGTCAGCTCGCCGTCGTAGTCGTCGGCGACCAGGGTGAGGCCGAGTGAGGCCAGGTCGCGCAGGATGCTCCGGGCGGAGAGGGGGTCGCGCTCGATCAGCTTGAGCGGCACCTCGAGGATCAGCCGGCCTGGCGGCAGTCCGACCTCGGAGAGGATGCGGCCGACGCTCGCCACCAGCGTGGGCAGGAGGTACTCCTGCTGGGAGAGGTTGACCGAGAGCGCGGGAGGCGTCGACCCGGTCGAGGCCCAGCGCAACGCCTCGGTGGCCGCCTCGTGGAGGATGGTCTGGCCGATCCGCGTCATCAGGCCGCTGCGCTGGGCCGCCTCCACGAAGCTGGCGGCATCGAAGAGGCCGACCTGGGGCCGCTGCCACCGCATCAGGGCCTCGAAGGAGGTGAGACCGCGGGTCTGCAGCTCCACGACCGGCTGGTAGAAGACCCGGAACTCGTGCTCGTCGATGGCGTGGCGGAGCGCGATCTCGGTCTGGCGCTGGGCGGTCACGCGCGCCTGCAGCGCGGTGTCGGCCAGCTCGTAGGCGGCGCGACCCCGGTTGCGGAGCCGGCCCAGGGCTCCGCGCGCCTGCTCCAGCACAGCGCCCGCGGAGGGTCCGCTCGCGACCGTCGGCCGGATGCCGATGGCGATGCCGACCGCGATGGTGACCGGAACACTCTCCTCGGTCACCAGGAGCGGCTCGCGGCAGGCCCGGAGCAGCCGGTCGGCGAGCGCGGCGATCGCCAGCTCGTCGCCGTCGTTGCGGGCGATCACCAGGCTGCGGTCGGCCGTCCGGGCCATGGTGTCGCTGGGCCGGAGCAGCGGACGCAGCCGGATCGCGAGCGAGAGGAGCAGGGCGTCCGTGTCACCGTGGGCGTAGCGGCCGGCCAGGGCCTCGAGGTTGTTCACCGCGACCACCAGCAGGGCGAGCGGCCACTGCCCCTCCAGGGCCGCGAGGAGGTCGGCGTCGGAGCTGGCCCCGATGGCGTCGCCGACGGCGCGAGCCCGGGCCCGCCGCTCAGCGGCCGCGAGCACGGCCTCCCCCACCACCCTCCAATCCTGGGCGAGGTTGATGAGGCCATCGGCGCCGGCGTGGCCGGCCACCTCGTGGCGGGATTCTCCCGCCTGGTCGTCGAGCACGATGAGCGCGGTGTCCGGGCATGCCCTGCGAACCACGGCGACGGCCTCGTGAAGGGTGACCAGCGAGAGCCCGCCCCGGCAGAGGACCACCGCCCGGGTCCGCCCTCCGGCGGTCAGCTCGGCCAGCTCCTCAGCCCCGGTCACCTCGCGCACTCGAAGCAGGGTGCCCGCGGTGAGCCGCTGCCGCACCGGTGCCGAGGCCGGGTCGTCATCGCGGACGACGATGACCTCGTCGTCGACCGGCGCGACCTCGTCGATGTTGGCCTGAGCGAGTTTGCCGATCAACCCGCTCCCGTGACCCCGGGATGGTGCCTTCCAGGTCATGCTCATCCGTCCATCCGTCAGAAGCCGGCGAGGTCCCGCGACGCCGGTCGGGCGCGGGTTTTGGGCAGCCCGCGCTCCACGGCGCGACAGCCCATGGTGGGCACTGCCGGCTCGGGGGAGGGGCGCCGTCGACAGGGAGTGACATCGCCCGTGCGGCCTTGTCACATTTGCGTTGCACCGAGCGCACTCCCGCGGCGCCGACCTCCGCCGGCGCGGTCACCCTGCTCGACGACCCGAGCGGTTGCCGACGTTCGACCCTGGCCGATATGCCCCGACCCGGGAGAGGATGGGGTGCGGACGACCCCCGATGGTCGTGCTCCGCATTGAGCCGCCCGCGCCCAGGCGCTCCGAGGTGTGATCGTGGCCCGACTCTCCAAGCAACGCCGGCAGGAGCTCTCCGCGGGAGGCGGCGGCTCCACCGGGCGCACCGGCCCACCGTCGCGGAGCGGCGCCGCGCCGCGCAGTGGTGCCCCGCCGCGCAGCGGGTCCACCCCGCCACGCCCCGGTTCCGCGGCCCGGCCGGGGACGGCGCCGGCCCGATCCCGGGCCAGGGTCATCGTCCCGGGACGCCCCTGGTGGCAGAGCCCGTGGGCATGGGGGAGCGGCATCAGCGCCGTGGTGGTGGCCGTCATCGTGATCTTCATCGTGGTGGCGGCTTCCGGGCCGCCGGCCAGCCCGGATGCGCTGGCCCCGGCGACGGTGGTCGACCCAGTGACCCAGGTCAGCCCCTCCACGCTCGCCGCGGTGGGCGCGGGCGGGCTCTCCAACCCCCTGATCAAGCTGCCCAGCTCGACCAAGGCGCTGACCGGGGCCGGCGGCAGGCCCCTGGTGATGATGTTCGGGGAGGACTCCTGCCCGTACTGCGCATTCGAGCGCTGGGGCGTCGTGGTCGCGCTCAGCCGGTTCGGGACCTTCAGCGATCTGCATGTCACCAGCTCATCCAGCAGCGACTACTTCCCCAACACCGAGACCTTCTCCTTCTACGGCTCCACCTACACCAGCGCCTACGTCGACTTCCAGGGGATCGAGGTCGCCGACCGTGACGGCAAACCGCTGCAGACGCCGACCGCGTCGCAGGAGAAGCTGCTCACCAGCTATGACGCGGCCCCCTACGTCACGCAATCCGGCAATCCGCTGCCCTTCATCGACCTCGGCGGCCGCTACCTGGCGAGCGGCGATCCGCCCCTCGACTACACGGTGGACGGTCAGTCGGTCACGGTTGCCCCCGAGCTCCTCGAGGGGCTCACGGCCCTGCAGATCGCGGAGTCCCTCGGCGACACCTCCAACTACCAATCCAAGGCGATCCTCGGCGACGCCAACTACCTGACCGCCGCCCTCTGCGAGCTCACCGGCAAGCAGCCCGGCTCGGTCTGCGGGAGCTCCACGATCACCGGGCTGGAGAGCAAGCTCGGCTGACCGGCACGACCAGGCGGCGGCCACCGTCCCCGGCGGCGCACGCTCCTCGGCGGGTACGCTGAGGGGGCAAGCCCGCGATGCGAGGAACGGCCATGACTGAGAACTCCAGCCCCGCGACCCTGAGCGATGCCGAGTGGAGGGCGCGGCTCTCTCCTGAGCGGTACGCGATCCTTCGCCAGAAGGCGACGGAGCCGGCGTTCACGGGGGCCTACGTGCAGAACCACGAGACCGGCGCCTACCACTGCGCCGGCTGCGGCGCCCAGCTCTTCCGCTCCGACACCAAGTTCGACTCCGGGTCGGGCTGGCCCAGCTTCACCGAGCCGGCCGACCTCGAGGCGGTCGATTTCCACGTGGACAGGAGCCACGGGATGAGCCGCACCGAGGTGGTCTGCCGCGCCTGCGGGGGCCACCTGGGCCACGTCTTCGACGACGGCCCCGGTCCCGGCGGCAAGCGCTACTGCATCAACTCCGCCGCGCTCGAGATGATCCCCGAGAAGTGATGGACGTCCCGGCCCGCCGACCGGGATCGCGAGGCGGCGCCGCGCCCGAGAAGGCCGCCCCCGGACCGCGAGGGCCGCTGGTCCGGCCCGTCCGGCCCGAGGAATGCGAGGAGGCCGGCAGGGCCACCCGTGCCGGCTTCGTCGCCCTCTTCGGCGAGGAGGAGGGGGAGTACCTCGAGATGATCGCGGACGTCGCCGGGCGCTGCGATCGCACCACCGTGCTCGTGGCGGTCGCCGACGGGGGTCGCGTCCTCGGCTCGGTCACCGTGGAGCTGACCGCCAAGGTCGACCCCGCCCGCGAGCTGCTGCCGGGCGAGGCCCATCTCCGGATGCTCGGCGTCGCCCCGGAGGCGCAGGGGCGTGGGGTGGGACGCGCCCTGGTCGAGGCCGCGGCCGCGGTGGCGCGCTCGGCCGGCAAGTCCCGGCTGACCCTCGGCACCCGGTCGGAGATGGCGGCGGCGCGCCACCTCTACGACCGCATGGGCTTCCGGGCCGGGCCTCCGGCGGAGTGGGCCCCGGGGCGCAGCTACCTCGCCTACGAGCTGGACCTGGGGGCGGGGCCCGCCTCCGCCTGAGCCGCGCGCAGCGTTCGGGATCGCCCGCCGGCGACCCGTGTGACGGTGCGGTCACCGGCTGTCCCCGAGTCGCCGAGCCCTTGCGGGGAGGATGACGGTCGTTTGACATCTGGTGCGTTTGGTTCGTGATGCTCCTGCCGGAGCCGATACTGGTGACGGCGAGAACGCGGTCCTCGCGGGCGAGACGCCGCCGGGAGTGGGCCTGCAGGCACGCAGGGTGGGCACGGGTCGGACCGCGGCATCGGGTCGGGGATGACCGATGCGACCCGCGCCACGCTCGCGGTCAGGGGACCGGCTGCGCCGATCCCCCCGCCCCGGCGCGCAGCCAGGCGGCCAGGCCGACCAGGCCCACCAGCGCGGCGGCGCCCACGACCAGCCCCGGCACCGATCCGGGCACCGCCGCCGCCAGCGCCAGCGCGCCCCCGCCGGCGAGCGCACCGGCGCCGGCGGTGAGGAGCAGGCGGGCCCATCGCCGGCGCTCCACCGAGGGGTCGGTGGCGTGCGGCCCGCGCCATTCGCAGGCGGAGTGGGAGAGCTCCGCGATCAGCACCAGGAGCAGTCCGACCAGCGGCGCGAGGACGTCGACCTGCGCCCCGCGCCCGACCAGGCCGGCGGCGTAGGCGGCGGCGAGGAGGCCAACGCCCCACCCGACCGGGGCGCTGCGCCCCGCCGCCACCGCCCCGACGATCACCAGCAGGCCGGCGATGCCCGCCCCGGCGGCGGCGCCATCGAGAGCAGGGACCGTCGCGGCCGCGACCGCGCGCAGCAGGATCGCGGCGACCAGCACCGCGGAGAGCGCGACCGCCAGCAGGGCGGGGATCAGCGGGCGCGCAGCCGGGCGCGACGGCGCCACGCTTCCACCTCCGCGACCACCGGTTCCAGGGGCTCCCCCTCCGCCCACGGCGCGATCCCCACACCGGCCTCGAGCAGCCGCGCGCGCACCGTCTCACGTTCGAGCCGCCACATCCGCCGGGCCAGCGCCGCCGCCGGGGACCGCGGGACGGCGAGGTGGGACTCGACCGGAAGCTCGACCACGGCCACATCGAGGCCCCGCCCACTCAGGTCGAGCAGCGCGATCAGGAAGCGGCGGTCGAGCAGGGGGGTGAGCCCGACGATCAGAGCGTGCGGCGGCAGCAGGCGGATCGGGATCACCTCGATGCCCTTCCAGGCGTAGCTGAAGACCACCTCGGTGTCGAGGAGGGCATCGATCAACCGGTATGCATGGCGCATGCCGCCCCCCACCTCGAGCCAGCGGAGCGTGCCGCCGAAGTCGATGACCCCCACCCGGTCGCGCTCGCGGAGCCAGGCGGAGGCGAGCGACGAGGCTCCCCGGACCATCTGCTCCAGGGTGCTCTCCTCGTCGGGCCCGGCCCGGGTGAAGGTGTCGAGCAGCAGCACCACGTCGACGTTCCGCTCGGGATGACGCTCGTTGACCCAGAGGCCATCGCGGCGGGCCGAGGCTCGCCAGTTGACGCTCCGGAGCTGATCCCCGGGGGCGTGGGGGCGGATGTCGGCGAACTCGACACCCTCCCCCTTGCGAGCCGCCACCCGGTTGCCGGCGTAGAGGTGGGTGTGGGCCGGCCGGATCAGGCTCCGGAGCCGCTCCGGCCGCGGGTAGGCGCGGACCACCGCCTCGCTGCCCAGCCGCGCCTCGAACCGTCGCAGCCGGAAGCCGTCGAAGGCGCGGAGGTGCACGGTTCCCAGCGGGTAGGCTCCCCAGCGCCGGTGGCGCACCGCGAAGCTGAGGCTCTGCGGCGCCCCGGCCGCGCCGGTGACGACCTGCGGGTTGCTCGAGTCGACCAGGTCGGCCCCGGGCGGGGGCGCGACCCCCACCTCGAGGCTCTCCACCTCGGAGGGAACGGAGACCTCGACGGTCAGGTCGAGGCGGTCGCCCTCGACGATCCGGCTCTCGGAGGCGGCGAGGCGCACCCCGGGTACCTCCGGCCGGCGCGAGCTGAGCAGGCCGGCGAGCAGCACGGCGGCCAGCGGAGCTGCCGCCGCGGCCAGCTCGGGGCGACCGGCGGCCAGGGCGGCCAGCAGCAGCCCGGCGATCAGCCAGGGGTAGGCGAGGAGGCGACCGGTGGGTGCCCAGCTCACCCGGCCGCCAGCCCGGCCTGGGTTGGCGGGGTGGGCACCGAGTCGAGGCAGGCGCGGATCACGTCCGCCCCCCGTGCCCCCCGCACCCACAGCTCGGGGCGCAGGCTCAAGCGGTGCCCGAGGGCGGCGACCGCCACCGCCTTGACGTCCTCGGGCACCACGAAGTCCCGGCCGCGGAGGGCGGCCCGCGCCCGGGCCGCGGCCAGCACCGCCAGGCTGCCGCGCGGGCTGGCGCCGACCTGCACGTCGTTGCGGGCGCGGGTGGCGGCGACCAGGGCGACGATGTAGGCGGTGATCGCGGGGTCGACGTGAACGTCCTCGACCGCGGCCTGGAGCGCGAGCAGGGTGGTCCGGTCGACGACCTGGCGGAGCTCCGCGCTGTCGCTGCGCCGCTCCACCCGGCGGCGCAGGATCTCCTGCTCCTGGTCGGCGCTCGGATAGCCGACCCCGATCCGGAGCAGGAAGCGATCGAGCTGAGCCTCGGGGAGGGGGTAGGTCCCCTCGTACTCGATGGGATTCTGGGTCGCGATCACGATGAAGGGCGGCTGCAGCGGACGGGTGACCCCGTCGACCGTGACCTGGCGCTCCTGCATCGCCTCGAGGAGGGCCGCCTGGGTCTTCGGGGGTGTCCGGTTGATCTCGTCGCCGAGCAGGAGGTTGGTGAACACCGGTCCGGGCTGGAACGTGAAGTCGGCCTTGCGCTGATCGAAGATGGAGGAGCCGGTGATGTCGGAGGGGAGCAGGTCGGGGGTGAACTGGACCCGACGGAACTCGAGGCCCATCACCTGGGCCAGGGAGCGCGCGATCAGGGTCTTAGCCAGGCCCGGGAAGTCCTCGATCAGGACGTGGCCGCTGGCCAGAACGCCGATCAGCAGCAGGTCGAGGGGTTCGCGCTTGCCGACGATGACCTCCTCGACCTCGCGGAGGATCGCCTCTCCGGTGGCCGCGACGTCGGCGACGGTGGTCATCGGGAGTCTGGCCGTGGCCCGGCTGAGCGGCGGGGCGGGAGCGGGGTGACCATGGGGCGGCTCAGATGATCTCAAGGTGGTCGAGAACCCTGCCCACGTCGACCGCGGAGGCTCCCGGCGCGGTGATCTCGGGTCGGAGCTGGCTTCGAGGGCCGAGCAGCGGCTCACCCGGCATCCCGACCCCGGCGGCGACCTCCCCGGCCCCGGGATCCACCTCCACGCGCCGGCGGGCCCAGAGCACCGCGCACGCCAGCTCGCGCAGCTCGGGGCGCAGGCGGGCATCGGTATCGAGGGCCGACTCGAGGGCGGCGGCGACCATCCGCTCCAGCTCACCGAGCCGCGCCGGAACCGGCGCCGGCTCGGGCGGCGCGGATCGAGCCAGCCCGGACATCATGTCGGGGGCCGCGGCTCCCGGGCCGGCGGGGACGTGGAGTAGCCACCAGGCGGCGCAGGCCGCCAGGCCGGCCACGTAGGCGAGGAAGAGCACCTGGGCCGACCCGCTCGCCAGTGGTTCCAGCGGCGCGAGGAACGCCACCGTGAGGGTGGCGGCGCCGGCCGCGATGAGGGGTCCCGCGGCGCGTCTCACCGCCACCCGCTCATGCCGGCTCGAGGTCGCGGCGCACCGCCGCCAGCGCATCGAAGGCGGCCTGCCGCACCGGTTCGTCGATCTCCTGAACGCTGAAGCGAGCGCGCTGGAAGAGCTCGACGAGCCGCCGGGCGGCGGCGCGACCGGCGCCCAGCAGCACCAGGCTCCGCTCCAGGTGCTCGGTGGGCGCATCGGCGGGGCGGCGCGGTGATCCCGCCGCGCCGAGCATCCGCTCCATGGCCGCGTAGGCGGCGATGACCGCGCGGCGAGGATCCGCCTCCGCGCCGAGGGCGTCGAGGGCCGCGTCGACGGCCGCGAGCCCCGCCGGCGGCCCTTCCTGCAGGAGATCGGGGGGGCGGGCGGAGGCGGCACGGAAACGGATCACGACCACCCCCATCGCCACCAGAGCCACGGCGATCCCGACCACCAGCGCGACCAGCAGGACCGTCGTCGGCGCGGCCTGCGGCGGAGCCGTGACCGGCTGCAGCACGCCCGAGGACGCCGGCCCGGGACGGTGACCGGACCCCGACGACGACCCCGCCCCCACCGTCAGCGGATGCCGGCTCCACCAGGCGACGAGCACCGCCAGGAGCACGATCGGGGAGAGGGTCGCCACCATCCTCTGCCAGAAGCCCAGCCGGGGGCGCCCCGACCCCGTGCGCCGGCGCGCCACCAGCGCGATCGGCAGACCGGCGATCGTGATGCCGATGACGATTCCCACCAGGGCATAGGTGGCCGTCTGCCAGACCGCGGGCGCCGCGGGGACCGGGATCGCGCCGCCCGGGCTGCCCCGCGTCCCGATCGCCACCGCGAGCAGCAGGAGGGTGGCCAGGCCCAGGACCGCCGCGGACCTCCAGCCGGCGTGGGCGAGCAGGGCGGAGCCCGAGCCCCGATCTCGGCCTGGCGAGCTGCCGGTACCGCGCGCGGCCATCCCGCTTACGGTAGCGTCGAATCGCCCCGCCCGGACCGCGGGTAGGGCAAACCCCCGGGGAAACCCGTGGGCCGGCCGGCTGGGCGGGTGGGGCGCTCACTCCCTAACCTGTGGCCATGGTCAACAGCTCGGTCGCATCCCCGGTCGGCACCGCCGCCGGCGGTCTCGGCGTCAAGGATCTGCGAGGGTTGCCGGCGGGACTGGTCGCGACGCGGACGTGGCTCTCCACGATCCACCTGCTGGCCGGGCTGCCGATCGGGATCGCCACCTTCACGGTCGTGATCACCGGGATGTCACTGGGGGTCGGGCTGCTGCCCCTCTTCCTCATCGGCATCCCGGTGCTCAGCGCCACCATCTGGGTCGCGACCGCGAGCGGGCAGGTCGAACGGGCGCGCTTCGCGCTCCTGCTGGGCCAGACGGTCCCCCCGCCTCTCGCCGCCCCGGCCGGCGCCGGGTGGTGGCACCCCATCGTCCAGCCGCTCCGCACCGCCTCGGCGTGGCGCCAGGTCGGGTACTGCCTGCTCCGCCTTCCCCTGGGCGCCATCGAGTTCTCGATCACGCTGGCGATCTGGTCGATCCCGCTGGCCCTGATCACACTTCCCACCTACGACGCCGCGCTGCCCGGCGGGGCCGCATCGATCGGCGGGTGGATGATCCGGGGGCCGCTGGCCCTGACCGGCGCGGTCCTCACCGGGCTGGTGCTGCTCCTCGCCGCTCCGCTCGTGGTCGGGGGCCTGGCCGCCCTGGAGACGGCCCTGGCACGGCTGCTGCTCGGCCCGGGGTCGCGCGGGCTCGCTGCCCGTGTGGCTCAGCTCGAGGACAGCCGGGCACGGGTGGTCGACGCCGCCGAGGCGGAGCGTCTCCGCATCGAGCGCGACCTCCACGATGGGGCTCAGCAGCGCCTGGTCTCGATGGCCATGGAGCTGGGGCGCGCCAAGGCCAAGTTCGGCACCGATCCGGAGGGCGCACGCGACCTCATCGACCGCGCCCACGCCGAGGCCAAGCAGGCCCTGGTGGAGCTGCGCCAGCTGGTCCGCGGAGTGCACCCTCCCGTGCTCACCGACCGCGGCCTGGACGCCGCCGTCTCCGGGCTCGCCGCCCTCTCCCCCATCCCGGTCACCGTGAGCGTCGAGATCCCGGAGCGGCCGTCGCTGACGATCGAGTCGATCGCCTACTTCGTGGTGGCGGAATCCCTCGCCAACATCGCCAAGCACGCCCGGGCGCGGCACGCCGCGGTCGACATCCGCGCTGCCGCCGGGGTGCTGAGCATCCGGGTGAGCGACGACGGCGTCGGTGGCGCCGACCCCGCCGGAGGCGGCCTGACCGGCCTCGCCGACCGCGTGGCCGGCGTCGACGGGAAGCTGAGCATCGACAGCCCCCCGGGGGGACCGACGGTGATCCAGGTGGAGCTGCCATGCGGGTCGTGATCGCCGAGGACTCGGTCCTGCTCCGCGAGGGGCTCTCCCGGCTGCTGATCGAGGCGGGCTTCGATGTGGTGGCCGCGGCGGGTGACGCCGAGACCTTCCTCCGTGCCGTGGACGCCCAGCGCCCCGACGTGGTGGTGGTCGACGTCCGGATGCCGCCGACCTTCACCGACGAGGGGCTCCGGGCCGCGCTGGTGGTCCGGCGCCAGTGGCCGGCGGTGAGCGTGCTGGTGCTCTCCCAGTACGTCGAGGAGCGCTACGCCACCGAGCTGCTCACCGAGCACCGCGGCGGCGTCGGGTACCTCCTCAAGGACCGGGTGGCCGACGTCGCCGACTTCATCGACGCCCTGCGCCGGGTCGCCGGCGGCGGGAGCGTGCTCGACCCCGAGGTCGTCGCCCAGCTCCTGGCCCGCAGCCGCAGCCCGCTGGCCGCGCTCACCCCCCGCGAGCAGCGGGTGCTGGGGCTGATGGCCGAGGGGCGCTCCAACGCGGGCATCGCCACGACCCTGAGCATCGGCACCGCCGCGGTGGAGAAGTACGTCAACAGCATCTTCAGCAAGCTCGAGCTCACACCCGCCGACAGCGACCACCGCCGCGTGCTGGCCGTGCTCCGCTACCTCGGCAACTGAGGGATCCCAACGTGTCCACACCGCTGCTGCTCACCAGGGGCCGGCTCACCGCGCTGGTCATCGGCGTGCCCGTGTCGCTGGCGCTGATCGCGTGGGGGGCGTTCAACGTCGTCGCGCTGCTGAGCGCCGACAGCTTCCAGATCCACCGGAGCTTCGCGCCCACCGGCAACCAGGCGAGCGTCTCGGTCGACCGGGGCAATCTCACCCTGGAGGAGGCGGCCGGCGATCAGGTGACGCTCAGCGGGATCGCCCGCTATGGGCTGGTGCGTCCCACCATCGACGTCACCACGAGCGGGGTCGGCGTCTCGATCACCGTGGCCTGCTCGCCGCTCCTGGTCGGAGAGTGCAACGTCGACCTGACGGTCGCGGTCCCGGCGGGCATCGCGGTCAGCGCCACCACCGACTCCGGCGACATCACCGCCTCGGACCTGGACGACCTCACCCTCCACGCCGACTCCGGTGATCTCCAGGTCAACGGCGGCTCCGGCCTTCTCCACCTCAGCACTGACTCCGGGCAGATCACCGGAGTCGCGATGGATGCGTCCGACGTCAACGCCAGCGCCGACTCCGGTGGCATCTCCCTCGACTTCGGCCGCGCTCCCACCGACGTCTCGGTGCAGGACGACTCCGGGGACGTCACCGTGACCGTCCCCTCGGGTGGCCCCGCCTACGCTGTGACCGCCCACTCGAACTCCGGCAGCACCTCCGTCCAGGTGCCCACCAACCCCACCTCCACCCATGACATCTCGATCTCGGTGGACTCCGGCAACGCGGTGGTGGATCCCCGCGGCTGAGGGGGTGGCCGCAGGCGGGGGCGACCCGGGTTGAGCGGGGCCCCAGGATTCTCTGAGCAGACTCCCAGGATCGGGTGCCACCATCGGGGCGTGGAACAGACCGCGGCCGCTCCCACCCGGGTGCTGGTGGTCGATGACGAGAGCAACATCACCGACCTGGTGACCATGGCCCTCCGTTACGAGGGGTTCCAGGTGGAAAGCGCCAACACCGCCCGCCAGGCCCGGGAGGCGGTGCTCGACCGGCACCCGGACCTGATCGTGCTGGACGTCGGGCTCCCCGACGAGGACGGCTTCAGCCTGACCCAGCGACTGGTCGCCGAGGGCCACCGGGTGCCGGTGATCTTCCTGACCGCGCGCGACGCCACCGAGGAGAAGGTGCGGGGACTCACCGTGGGCGGCGACGACTACGTGACCAAGCCCTTCAGCATCGAGGAGCTGGTGGCGCGCATCCGGGCGGTGCTGCGGCGGTATCAGGCCGGCACGGCCCCGGCGACCAGCCGGCTGAGCGTCGCCGACCTGGAGCTCGACGAGGAGAGCCACGAGGTGTGGCGTGCGGGGAGGCTGATCGATCTGACCCGGACCGAGTTCCGGCTGCTCCGCTACCTGCTGGCCAACCCCCGCCGGGTGCTCTCCCGCTCCCAGATCCTCGACCACGTCTGGGACTACGACTTCGGGGGCGACGCGGGCGTGCTGGAGACGTACATCAGCTACCTGCGCCGCAAGGTGGACTTCACCGAGCCTCCGCTGATCCACACCGTGCGCGGGGTCGGATACGTGCTCCGCCCGCCTCGACCGGCATGAGATGACCCTGCGGGCGCGGCTCCTGCTCGCCCTGGTGCCGCTCTTCGTGCTCTGCCTGGCCGCCGCGGACGCGGCCGTCTACGCCGAGCAGCAATCGTTCCTCTACACCCAGCTCCAGCAGCAGGTGCAGAGCGGGGTCCGCCTGGCGGGCGGCGCCCGTCCCGGCACCCCGGGCGCCCCCGGAGGAGGCGGCGGGCCCACCAACCCGGCGGCGCCCCCCGGGGTGGTCTGGGCAGAGGTGGTATCGGGGACCGGATCGGCGCTCGGCACTCCTCAGTTCCTGGGTGTCCCCACTCAGGATCAATTGAGCGCCACCGCCAACCACCCGGTCCTCCCCGCCCGGCTGGCCGCCGAGACCGGGGAGTACCTGACCGTGAGCGGGGTGGGGAGCTACAGCCGCTACCTGGTCTACACCCAGCCGGCGGCGGGCGGGAACGGGGACATCGCGGTTGCGGCCGTCCCGATGGACAGCTACGACGCGACCCTCGGTCACCTCCTCCTGCTCGAGCTGCTGGTGGGCGGCGCGGTGGTGGTGCTCTTGGTGCTGGCCACCTGGCTGATCGTGCGTCGGGGGCTGCGGCCGCTGGACCGGATGGGCCAGACCGCCCGGGCCATCGCCGCCGGGGGGCTGAGCCGTCGCGTCTCCCCCGCCGACACCACCACCGAGGTGGGCCGGCTGGGGCTGGCCCTCAACTCCATGCTCGACCAGCTCGAGACCGCCTTCGGGCAGCGGGCCGCCGTGGAGCAGCGGCTGCGCCAGTTCGTCGCCGACGCCTCGCACGAGCTGCGCACCCCGCTGACGTCGATGCGCGGCTACGCCGAGCTGGTGAGGCGCAACCGCGGGATGAAACCGGAGGAGCTGGAGTCGTCGCTCAACCGGATCGAGGCCGAGGCACGCCGGATGGGGGTCCTCATCGACGACCTCCTGCTGCTCGCCCGCCTGGACCAGGGACGGCCGCTGGAGCGGGCGCCGGTGGACCTCGAGGCGCTGGTCACCGATGCCTGCAACGACGCCCGGGTCAGCGACCCGGGTCGCCGGGTCAGCGCGAGGGTGCTCGCACCCCTGATCGTGCCCGGCGACGAGGCGCGGCTGCGCCAGGTGCTCGCCAACCTGCTCCGCAACGCCGTGGTCCACACCGGGGCGGGGACCCCGATCGAGGTGGGACTGCGGGAGGAGGAGGGACGCGCGGTCATCGAGGTCGTCGACCACGGTCCGGGGATCCCCGCCTCCGCGCGCGGCCGCATCTTCGAGCGGTTCCACCGGGCCGACCCGGAGCGCAGCCGCGATCAGGGGGGCAGCGGGCTCGGCCTCAGCATCGTCGCCGCGGTGGTGGATGCTCACGGCGGACGGGTGCGGGTGTCGGAGACCGCCGGGGGCGGCGCCACCTTCCGGATCGAGCTGCCGCTGGCGGCGCCGGCGCCGCCCACCGCGACCTCGCCCGCACCGCCCTCCACGGCGGCACCGCCGGCGCCAGCGGGAGCCGCCGAGGCGGACTGAGCGACCGCCGATCGCCGAGCCGACCGCCGGGGGCAGTCGCACCCATCCAGATCAGTTGAGGACGCGAATGTCCTTAACCGGCCGTGGACGGCTGCGGAGGCGTCGCCCGCGAGAACGGCGGAGGCCACCACCCCTCTCCGCCGGATCCTGGGCGGGGGCCGGCCGCGCGCGCCGCAGCCGCCACACCCCGCGGAGGTCCTCGACGATGGTGGCCATGATGTCGACCCGCGAGTCGGGGTCATCGGTCCACTCCACCGGCACCTCGTGGATGCGCAGCCCGGCGCGCTCGGCGAGCACCAGCAGCTCGGTGTCGAAGAACCACGAGCGGTCCTCCACGCTCGGAAGCAGCCGCCGGGCGACCTCCGCGCGCAACGCCTTGAAGCCGCACTGGGCGTCCGAGAAGCGCCCCCCCAGAGCCAGCCGCAGCAGCCGGTTGTAGCTGCGCGAGATCAGCTCGCGTTTGATGCCGCGGCGCACGCGCGAGCCCGGCGCCAGGCGACTGCCGATGGCGAGGTCGCAGTCGCCTCCGATCAGCGGGAGGACCAGCGGGAGGAGAGCGTCGAGGTTGGTGGAGAGGTCCACGTCCATGTACGCGACCACCCCGGCCCGGCTGCGCGACCAGGCCGCGGCCAGGGCCCGCCCGCGGCCCTTCTGGTCGAGCCTCAGGTACCTGACGCCGGGCAGGACCGCGGCGAGCCGCGTCCCGATCACCCGGGTGGCATCGGTGCTCGCGTTGTCGGCGATGGTGATGACCGCCCGGAACGGGAACCTCTCGTCGAGGTAGGTCCGGAGCCGGGCCACACTGGGTTCCAGGTCCCGCTCCTCGTTGTGAACGGGGACCACGACGTCAACCAATGGAAGCGCGGTGCTGCCGGCGGCGGAGCTGTTCATGACCACCACGATCCGCGCGCCGTCTCGGCCCCACCTGCGAGGGGCCTGGGAGGTGGCTGGGAATCAACGTGTGTCCGTTCAGCCCACCAGCCATCTTTCGTGACGAATTATTCGTCACGAAGGACCATCTGACGGGGGCGCCCGACACAACGCCGCCCGGCGGGGCCGATCACAGGAACCTCCCAGGCCCCTCCCAGGCTGCTCTCTGTCCCGCGCGGCACAGTCGGGGCATGACAGATCAGGCAGCGACCGCCCCCGACCTCGCCGGCTCCCGCCCGCGGGCGGTTGGCCGGCACCGGGCCCTCGCCCTCGACCTGTGGCGCTTCGTCAGCTGGAAGCGGGTCTCCGTGCTCGGCCTGCTGGTCCTGACCGCAGCCCTCTACCTCTGGGGCCTGGGCGCCTCCGGCTGGGCCAACAGCTTCTATTCGGCGGCGGTGCTCGCCGGTGCCAGGAGCTGGAAGGCGTTCCTCTTCGGCTCCTTCGACGCCTCGAACTTCATCACGGTGGACAAGCCACCCGCCTCGCTCTGGGTGATGGACCTCTCCGCGCGCCTGTTCGGGGTCAACGCATGGAGCATCCTGGTTCCCCAGGCGCTGGAGGGGGTGGCCGCCGTCGGCATCCTCTTCGCCACCGTGCGCCGGCGCTTCGGGCATGCCGCGGGACTGATCGCCGGTGGGGTGCTCGCACTCACCCCGGTGGCGGTCCTGATGTTCCGCTACAACAACCCCGACTCCCTGCTCGTCCTGCTGCTGGTGGGCGCCGCCTACGCGCTCACCCGCGCGCTCGAGGGTGGGCGGACCCGCTGGCTGCTGCTCGCCGGGGTCCTGGTCGGCTTCGGGTTCCTCACCAAGATGCTGGGGGCCTTCCTGGTGCTGCCGGGGTTCGCCGCCGTGTATCTGCTCGCCGCTCCCGTCGGGGTGCGGCGGCGCCTCGTCCAGCTGCTCGCGGCCGGGGTCGCGGTGCTGGTCTCGGCGGGATGGTGGGTGGCCCTGGTCACCCTCTGGCCCGCCGCCGACCGTCCCTACATCGGCGGCTCCACCGGCAACAGCGAGCTCAACCTCATCCTCGGCTACAACGGCTTCGGCCGGCTGACCGGCAACGAGACGGGGAGCGTCGGCGGGGGCGGCGGATGGGGACCCACGGGCCTGCTCCGAATGTTCAACGACGCCTTCGGCGGTCAGGCGAGCTGGCTGATCCCGGCGGCCCTGATCCTCGGCGCGGGGCTCATCTGGTTGCGCGGCCGCGCCCGGCGGACCGATGGCAAGCGTGCGGCCGCGCTGCTGTGGGCAAGCTGGCTGGTCATCACCGGCCTGGTCTTCAGCCTGGCCCAGGGGATCATCCACCCGTACTACACCGTCGCTCTCGCACCGGCCATCGGTGCGCTCGCCGGCATGGGCGGTGTGGAGCTCTGGCGGCAGCGCCACCGGCTCGCGGTGCGCGCCGTGCTCGCGGTCGCCCTCGCCGGCACCGTGGTCTGGGCGTATGCGCTGCTGGCGCGGAGCCCGGACTGGATGCCGTGGCTGAGGACCGCCATCCTGGTCACCGGCCTCGCCGCGGCGATCGCGCTGCTGGCCCCTCCCATCCGGTGGCGCTGGGTCACCGTGGCGCTGGCCGGCTGCGTTGTGGCCACCGCGCTCGCGGGGCCCACCGCCTACGCGCTCGACACCGCCGCCACCCCGCACACGGGCGCCATCCCCTCGGCGGGTCCGGCGGTCGCCGACGCGAGCGGCGGGCCGGGCGGCGGAGCGGGCATTGCCGGCGCGCCCGGAGCGGGGGCCTCCGCGGGGTCGGCGGCCGGCGGACCCGGCAGCGCGAGCGGGACATCCGGCGGGAGCCGGGGGCCGACCGGTGGGAGCACCGGCACGATTCCCGCGGGTGGCCCGGGTGGCGCCTTCGCCGAGGGAGGAGCGCCTTCAGGCTTCGGCGGCGGTCTTCCGCAGGGAGGTTCGGGTGGCGCCCGCACCACCCCGCCCCAGGGGACCGTCCCCAACCTCAGCGGTGGAACCCTTCCCGGAGGCAGCCGGCCCGGCCGCGGCGCCGGCTCCAGCGGCCAGGCCGGCATCCCCGGCGGCGCGGGGACGGGCGGCGGGGGACTGCTCAACTCGAGCACCCCGTCGAAGGCGCTGGCCGACCTGCTGGAGAAGGACGCCGGTGGCTACAGCTGGGTCGCCGCCACCGTCGGCGCCAACGATGCGGCGGGCTACCAGCTCGCCACCGGCGACCCCGTGATGGCCATCGGAGGCTTCAACGGCACCGACCCGTGGCCGACCCTCGCCGTCTTCGAGAAGCTGGTCGGCGAGCACCGGATCCACTACTTCATCGCCGCCGGATCGGGCGGCGGCGTGGGTGTCGGCGGATCCGCCGAGGCCAGCGCGATCACGTCCTGGGTCGAGAGCCATTTCTCGACGACGACGGTCGGCGGGGTCACCCTCTACGACCTGACCAGGTCCGCCTCCTCGCCCTCCTGATCCCGATCGCCGGGCTGACCGGCGATCGGTGATCGAGGGCAGGTCTCCCCACGGGCGCGGGTCCACGGCTGGGCCGGCCGCCCGCCCCTCACGCGACCTCACCTCCGCCGGCGGTCGGCGAGGCCGTGGCACCGGGCCCCGTCCCGGTGACCGGATCGGGGGATTCGGCTTCGGAAGCCAGGCCGGCGGGCCGGGTCCCGGCGGCCGGATCGCCCGGATCGCCCTCGGGAGCCAGATCGGCGAAGGCGGCCACGATCTTCGCCAGCGCGCTGCGCAGGTGCAGCCGCTCGTCGGCGGTCAGCGGGGCGGTGACCCGTTGCTCCAGCTCGTCCCTCGCTCTCTCGACGTCGCCACGGACGGCCCGTCCCCTCTCGGTCAGCCAGAGGCGCACCAGGCGCGCGTCGCGCTCGTGCGACCGCCGCTCCAGCAGCCCGGCCGCCTCCATCCGGGTGGCCGACTTCACCACCGTGGGCGTCGCCAGGTGGAGGCGCTCCGCCAGCTCGCCCGGGGTGAGCCCGTCATCAGCCCACAGCACCTCGAGAACGAGGTTCTGCCCGACGCGCACGCCGTACCGGCCCATGGCCTGATCGGCGGCCACGCGAGTCAGCTTCGACGCCCGCGTCCAGAGCGTGAGGAGCTCGCCCACCCGGCGAGCCTAGCCGATCACGGCGAGCTCGACCGGCCGCGGTCCTCCGACGGTCCCCCGAGCGGTGGCTGGCATACTCGGTGGCGTGGCCTCGCTGGTCCCCCCGCCGCGGCGGCGTTTCAACGTCCGCATCCCGCTGCGCGACGGCATCAACCTGGCCGCCGATCTCACCTTCCCCCAGGTCCTGCCCGCCCCGGCGCTGGTGATGCGCACGCCGTACGGCAAGGGGGGCGAGGTTCCGACCCGGCGGGCCGAGGATTTCGCCGCCGGCGGCTACGTCTTCGTGACCGTCGATGTGCGCGGGCGCGGGGACTCCGACGGCACCTTCGTCCCCTACCGGAACGACGGCCCGGATGGCCACGACGTGATCGAATGGCTGGCCGCCCAGGAGTGGTGCACCGGGGCGGTGGCGAGCTACGGGGGCAGCTACCCGGGCCAGATCCAGTACCTCGCCGCGCTCGAGCGACCGCCGTCGCTGCGCGCGATGGTCGTGATGGTGACCCCGAGCGATCCCTTCGTCGAGGATCGGGCCGGCGTCTTCTCGCCGATGCACGTGGATTGGTTCCGTCTCGTCGACGGACGGGTCCCCCAGTACCAGGGCGGGGTCGACTGGATGACCGTCTACCGCCACCGGCCGCTGCTGACCATGGACGAGGCCGCCGGCTTCGTCTCGGAGAACTGGCGCGAGTCGTTGCGGCATCGACCGCTCGACGACTTCTGGGCCCCGCTTCGCTACCAGGATCGCATCGCCGAGATCACCGTGCCGGTGCTGCACATCTCGGGCTGGTACGACGACGAGGAGATCGGCACCCCTGCGAACTTCGCGGCGCTGAGCGCCGCGGGCCGCCACGGCCAGCGTCTGCTCATGGGCCCGTGGGGACACCAGGTGAACGACTCGCGGACCGTCGGCGACGTCGACTTCGGACCGGAGGCGGTGATCGACCTCAACGGTCACGTGCTGCGCTTCCTCGACGAGCACCTGCGCGACCGACCCGCGGACGGAGGGAAGCCGGTGCGGATCTTCGTCATGGGCGCCAATGAGTGGCGCGACGAGGACGCCTGGCCTCCCCCCGACGTGACCGCGACCACCCTCCACCTCCACGGTGGTGGCAGGGCCAACAGCCTCTTCGGCGATGGCACCCTGAGCCCGGATCCTCCCGGCGACGAGCCGCCGGACCAATGGATCCACGACCCCGCGGACCCGGTGCCGTATCCCACCGGGGCCTCCTCCCGGCAGATCGGAGGGCCCGACGACTGCGCGGGGGTTCAGGCCCGAAGCGACGTGCTCGTCTACACCACCGATCCGTTCGACGAGCCCATCGACATCATCGGCCCGGTGCGGCTGATCGCCCATGTCGAGACCTCGGCGCCGGACACCGACGTGGTCGCCCGGCTCAGCCTGGTCGGCCGGGCCGGCCGTGCCCAGCGCCTCTGCGACGGCATGATCCGGCTGCGGTACCGCGAGGGCTTCGAGCGCGAGCTGCGCGCCGTCCACGGTGAGGTGTACGAGGTCGAGGTGGCGATGTGGGACACGGCCCAGCGGGTCCTGCGCGGGCAGAGGCTCCGTCTCGACATCGCCGCGTCCGCCTTCCCCAAGCACGAGGTCAACCTCGGCACCGGCGGCGACGTCATCACCGAGACCACTGGGGTGCTCGCGACCAACACTCTCTGGCACACCGGTGAGCGTCCCTCACGTCTCATCCTCCTCACCCGCCGCGCCCCCTGACACCGACGGCGCGACGGTGGCGGTGCCACGAAACGGCCGGCGGCCTCGGTGCCGGCCTCGCCCCGCGCGTGGTGGAGCGGCTGAGCAGACTGATCAGGAATCGAGAAGCGCCCGGGGAGGACCCCGGCTAGCATGACCGGCATGGAGATCACCCGCCACCAGCTGAGGAGGCAGAGATGACAGGCTCTTCCACCGAGGGAATCAAGACCGTTCTGCATCCGGTGTCGGACCTGGCCAAGGCCAAGCCGGTGTACACCGCCCTGCTCGGCGTGCCGCCGAGCGCCGACGCCTCCTACTACGTCGGCTACGACGTTGCCGGTCAGCACATCGGGCTGGTACCGGGCGGGGGGCCGCAGGGCATGACCGGCCCGGTGGCCTACTGGCACGTCGCCGACATCGAGGCGAAGCTGGCCGAGGTCACCGCCGCCGGTGCGGCCGTGAAGGACGCGCCGCGCGATGTCGGCGGCGGCCGGCTGGTGGCGAGCTTCACCGACCCCGACGGCAACGTGCTCGGGCTGGTTCAGGACCGGTGAGGCCGGGCCGCCAGTGAGGCCGGGCCGCCAGTGAGGCCGCGCCGCCAGTGAGGCCGGGCTTCCGGTGAGACCGGGCCGCCGGTGAGGCCGGGCTTCCGGTGAGGCCGCGCTTCTGGTGAGGCCGGGCTGCCGGCGGGTCCGGGCCCGCCACGGTGGGCGGGAACGGCCACTTACGCCCAGCACGGTTGCGGCGAGGGAGACCGACCGTTAGAGTTTGCATTAGCCGGCTATCAAACCAGCAGCAGCGGCGCCGAGAGCCCCGGCCCGACTCCCCGTCCGCACCCGTCGCGGCGCCCGCCGCCAGAGGGAGCCCATGCCCATGCCCATGACCCCGAACCCCACCACACCCACGCGTCCGCTGAGCTTCGGGATCAAGACCAGCCAGATGGGCATCGGTTACGAGGAGATCCTCGCCATCTGGCGCGACGCCGACCGCATCCCCCTCTTCGAGCACGCCTGGCTGTGGGACCACATGGTGCCCCTGCGTGGAGACGTGCGCGGGGCCGCCCTGGAGGCCTGGACGCTGCTCGCCGCCCTGGCGGCTCAGACCACCCGGTTGCGGCTCGGGGTGATGGTGACCGACAACCGTCTGCGCCTGCCCACCCTGCTCGCCAAGATGGCCGCCACCGTCGACATCATCTCCGGGGGGCGGCTGATCTTCGGCGTCGGCGTCGGCGGCAGTCTCACCCGCACCCTGGACCCAGCGGTCCTCGCCATCGTGCGCCGGGAGTTCGACGCGTACGGGGTGGAGCTGGTGCCCACCCCGGAGGCGATCGCCGCCCTGGGGGAGGCGCTCACCATCACCCGCCGGCTCTGGACCGAGACCGAGCCCTTCGACTTCGAGGGGCGGTGGTATCGCCTCCACGGGGCGATCGGCGAACCCAAGCCGGTGCAGCGGCAGGGGCCGCCCGTGCTCATCGGCGCAGGCGGCGAACGACTGTCGCTGCGGGTGGTCGCGGAGCACGCCGACATCTGGAACTGCCCGGCGACGGCGCCTGAGGACTTCGCCAGACTGAGCCGCGCCCTCGACCAGCACTGCGCCGCGGTCGGACGCGACCCGGCAGAGATCGTCCGGTCGGCGCAGTTCATCGCGTCTCGGGACGACGCCGCCGGGGCGCGTGAGCGGATCCTGAGCTTCATCGCCGAGGGTGCGACCCACCTGGTGGTGGCCGCGCGGCCCGCGCCCACCCCCGGCCCCCCGGTGGCGCCGGCGGCGGAGTGGCTGGCGACCCAGATCGTGGAGCCGGTGATCGCCCAGACGGCGTAGCCGAGGCCGCCGGCGGCGCAGCCTCAGCGGCCGGCGGGGCGCCGGACCCGGACCTCAGCTCGCCGCGAGCGGAGCCGGGACCGGCCGCGCCTCCACGATCACGGCAATCAGGCCCAGAAGCACCAGGACGCCGCCGACCAGCGGGTTGAAGCGCACCCCGACGGTGGAGAGCACCACTCCGCCCACCAGCGGGCCGCCCGCGATCCCGACGTTGAAGGAGGCCGAGTACCACGCCGAGGCGATGTCGGTGCGCGCCGGGGCCACCACCAGCACGTGGCTCTGCAGCGAGATGGCGACCCCGGAGAGGCCGATCCCCGCGCAGGCCTGGAGGACGATGGTGGCGAGAGCCGACGGGCCGAGGGCAAAGAGCGCGAAGAGCGCGGCGCACAGGATCGCCACCGGCCCAACCCTTGCGATCACAGGGTGGCGGTCGAGCAGGACCCCGGTGATCACGACCCCCGCCGCGTCGGCCAGCCCGGTGAGCAGCAGGACCGGGGCCACCGCCCGGAGGGGGAGGTGGCTCACCCGGGTCAGGAACGCGGTGATGTAGGTGTAGGCGGTGAAGGAGCCGCTCACGCAGAGGATCGTGGTCAGCACGGTGAGCCGGTACCGGCGGGCATCGGGGTGGGTCCCGGTGGCGGCGTGTGCCTCGGCGGTCGGGTTCGACGGGAGGAGCATCGCCAGGGCGGCGAGGTCGAGCAGGCCGAGGCCGGCCACCCCCACGAAGGCGAATCGCCAGCCCACCTGCTGACCCAGCCAGGTCGCGGCCGGGATGCCCAGGATCAGGGCGATCGAGCTGCCCGCGAAGACCAGGGCCACGGCTCGCCCCCGGTACCGCGCCGGCACCAGCCCGACCGCCACCACCGCGACGATGGACCAGAAGATGGCCTGGGCGAGGGCGATCACCACCCGTGCCGCCACCAGCCAGGCGTAGCCGGGGGCGGCCGCCGCGGCCAGGGTCGCGATCGCGAAGGTCGCGAGCAGGCCGTTCAGCAGGGGCCGGCGCGGGATGCCCCGGGTCAGGCGGGTGAGCGGCGCCGAGACCGCGATCACCACGACCGCGTAGATGGTCACCAGCAGCCCCGCCGCGGAGAGGGAGACCCCCAGCCCGGCGGAGAGCTGGGGCAGCAGCCCCACCGGCAGGTTCTCGCCGGTCACGAAGCAGAGCGAGGCACCGCCGAGGGCGATCAGCGCGGCCAGGGCGCCGGTCCCGCGAAGGGTGGCGGGCGCTCCGCCCGTCCCCGCCGGCGCCGGCGCGGCCGACCCGGGCCCGGTGGCGTCCATCGGCCCGCCTACCCCGAGCCGGCCCGGGCGGCGTCCAGCTCCTCGGCGAGCAGATCCATGAGCAGCGCGTCATGCCAGCCGCGCCCGTCCAGATCGCGCTCGTACCGTCGCATCACGCCCACCGGCCGGAAGCCCACCGCCGCATAGCAGCGGATCGCCGCCAGGTTGTCGACGGCCGGGTCGATGGTGAGCCGGTGATGCCCGCGATCCAGGACCAGGTGGCGGGCGAGGGTGCGCACCGAGTCGCGCCCCACGCCGCGGCTGTGGACCGCGGGGTCGATGAAGATGTCGATGGAGGCGTGCCGGTAGGCGGGCTCGTCCTCCTCGGTGTACTGGATCATGCCCCGGACCGCCTCGCCGACCAGGACCGCGTAGCGCACCGACGACGGATCGTCGAAGGGCCACCGGGGCGACGACGACTCCTCACCCCAGCGGCGTCGCACCGGCTCGGTGGCCAGGATGCGGCGGAGCTCCGCCACGTGGGTGGCGGCCACCGGCACCAGCACCACGCTGGCGCCTCGCAGGCTGAGATCCGCGCCAGCCGCCGTGCTCTCCTCCACCGGCCGATGGTAGGGGACGGTGCCGGAGTGGCGCCCGCGGAGAGCGCGACGGAGCGCCGTCCCCCGGGACCGTGCCGCGGTGACGCCCACGGAGACCGCGACGGCGAGAGGGGCGGGCGGCGCGGCCGTGGCGGGTCAGGCGGGGGCGTAGGTCCGGGTCGCCTCCTCGATGGTGGTGAGGTAGCTGGGTCGCCCGTACTCCGATGGATCCACTCCGGCCGCGGTTGCGAGCCTGCCGCGCACCTGCTCGACGCTCTCGAAGCCCTTGCGCTGCATCCAGGCCTGCAGGCCCTCGAGCAGGTCGTCGGCGTGCTCGGCGCCATGGCGCAGCAGCGACGAGGTGGTCATCACCACGTCGGCGCCGGCCAGAAGGTAGGCGGCCACGTCCCGGGCGCTCTCCACCCCGGTGGTGGCGGCGAGCGAGATCGGGACCCTGCCGCGCAGGCGGGCGATCCAGGAGCGGGGCAGGCCCGCCTCGACCGGGCTGGAGAGGGAGAGGTCCGAGCCGACGGTCAGGGTGTCGGGATCGATGTCGTTCTGCATGAAGCGGTTGAAGAGGACCAGCCCGGCGGCGCCGGCCTCGTGAAGGCGGATCGCCATCTCGCCCATCGAGCTGAGGTAGGGGCCCAGCTTGACGGCGATCGGGATCCTCACCGCGGCGCTCACGGTGCGCAGGATCTCGAGGTAGCGAGCCTCGACCTCGCGGCCCGGCATGAACGGATCGCCCTGGAGGTAGTAGACGTTGAGCTCGATGGCGGAGGCGCCGGCCTCCTGCATGGAGCGGGCGTAGTCGGCCCACCCCCCGCTGGTGGCGCCGTTCAGGCTGGCGATCACCGGGATCGACACCGCCGCCCGGGCTCGTTCGATCAGGCTGAGGTACTGATGGGGCCGGCCGTCGGCGACCGGGACCGGCAGGTACGAGAGCGCCTCGCCGAAGCTCTCGGAACCCGCCTCGGCGAGATCCAGGTCCCTCTCGGTCTCGTGCCGGATCTGCTCCTCGAAGAGCGAGGGCAGCACCACCGCGCCCACCCCGGCGGCGGCCAGCCGCCGGATCCCGGTCACGCTGCGGGTCAGCGGACTGGGCGAGGCGACCAGCGGATTGGAGAGGTCGAGGCCCAGATAGGAAGTGCGCAAATCCATCGCCTGCTCCTACGCGTCGTGGACGGCGGAGGCGCCGTCGGCGGGTGCAAATCTATCGGCTCCCTGGGAGGCCATCTCCTCGTACACGGTCCAGCGCCGGTCGACCTCCTGCTGGGCCAGCTCGGTCAGGTGCTCCGCGACCGCCGGATGGGCCTGGGCGAGGCTGCGGTAGCGCAGCTCGCGGCCGGTGTAGTCGGTCAGCGGCATCCGCGCCCGCGACGAGTCGAGCAGGAACGGGTTGCCGCCGCCGGCGCGCCGCGCCGGGTCGTAGCGGACCAGCGGCCAGTAGGCGCTGGCCACCGCCCGGTACTGCTGGTCCAGCCCGTTGCGGAGCAGCACCCCGTCCTTGTCGATGCCGTGGGCGATGCAGTGGCTGTAGGCGATGACGAGCGACGGACCCTCGTAGGCCTCCGCCTCGCGCAGCGCTCGCAGGGTCTGCTCGGGATCGGCGCCCATCGCCACCCGGGCGACGTAGACATTGCCGTAGGCGATCGCCTGCAGGGCGAGATCCTTCTTGGGCACCCGCTTGCCGGCGGCGGCGAACTTGGCCACCGCGCCGAGTGGCGTCGACTTGGAGGCCTGGCCCCCGGTGTTGGAGTAGACCTCGGTGTCGAGGACCAGCACGTTGACGTCGCGGCCGCTCGCCAGCACGTGGTCGAGGCCGCCCGCCCCGATGTCGTAGGCCCAGCCGTCGCCGCCGACGATCCAGACGCTGCGCCGCACCAGCTGGTCGATCACGCTGCGCAGGTCGACGACCGCCGCAGCCGTCTGATCCTCCAGCGCGTCCAGGCGCCGGCGCAGCTCGTCGACCCGCCCGCGCTGGGCGGTGTACTCCGACTCCCGATGCTGGGAAGCCTCGAGGATCTCGTCGACCAGCTCAGCCCCGACCTGCTCGCGCAGCTCGCCGAGGCGCTCCCGGGCGAGCACCCGGTGCTGGTCGGCGGCCAGCCGGAAGCCGAGGCCGAACTCGGCGTTGTCCTCGAAGAGAGAGTTCGACCAGGCCGGCCCCCGGCCGGCGGCATTGGCCGCCCACGGGGTGGTCGGCAGGTTGCCGCCGTAGATCGAGGAGCAGCCGGTGGCGTTGGCGACCATCAGCCGGTCACCGAAGAGCTGGGAGAGGAGCTTCAGGTAAGGGGTCTCCCCGCAGCCCGCGCAGGCCCCGGAGAACTCGAAGAGCGGCTGCAGGAACTGGGTGCCGCGGACCGTCTCGAAGTCAACCCGGGACCGATCGGGGGTGGGCAGGGTCTCGAAGAACGCGATGTTGCGGCGTTCGGTGTCGAGCCGCGGCTCGCGCTGGGCGAGGTTGATCGCCTTGTGCCCGGGGTCGGCGGGCGCCGAGATCGGGCAGGTCTCGACGCAGAGGCCGCATCCGGTGCAGTCCTCGAGATACACCATCAGGGAGAATCGCGAACCGGGCAGCCCGCGCGCGGTGAGCGGCATGGAGGCGAAGCCCTCCGGAGCCGCCGCCAGCAGCGTCTGGTCGTAGAGCTTGGACCGGATGACGCTGTGGGGACAGACGAAGCTGCAGTTGCCGCACTGGATGCAGAGCCCCGGGTCCCAGGCGGCGACCTCGTCGGAGATGTTCCGCTTCTCGTAAGCCGCGGTCCCGCTGGGGTAGGTGCCGTCGACGGGGAAGGCGCTCACCGGCAGGTCGTCGCCGTGCCCCTCCATCATCGCGGCGATCACCGAGCGGACGAACTCTGGGGCGTCCGCGGAGACGGCGGGGCGGACTCCGCGACCGGCGGTCACCCGGTCGGGGAGCTCGATCCGATGCAGTGAGGCCACCGCCGCGTCGACCGCGGCGTGGTTGCGGGCCACCACCTCGCGCCCGCGCCGGGCGTAGCTCTTGGCGATCGCCTTCTTGATGGCGGCGATCGCCTCCTCCTGGGGCATCACCCCGGAGATGGCGAAGAAGCAGGTCTGGAGCACCGTGTTGACCCGGTTGGCAAGACCGGCCTCACCGGCGACGCGGTTGGCGTCGATGGCGTAGAGGGTGATCCGCTTGGCGAGGAGGCGCTCCTGGACCTCCCTCGCCAGCGAGTCCCAGACCTCGGCGGCCGGGGTCGAGGTGTTGAGCAGCAGGGTCGCGCCGGGCGCCGCCCGCTCCAGCACCTCGGCGCGCTCGATGAGCGGGGTGTGGTGGCAGCCGATGAAGCCGGCGGTGTCGATCAGGTACGGGGCCCGGATCGGGTCCGGCCCGAAGCGGAGGTGGGAGGCGGTCTGCGAGCCCGACTTCTTCGAGTCGTAGACGAAGTAGCCCTGGGCGTAGCGGCCCGGGTCCTCGCCGAGGATCTTGATGGTGTTCTTGTTGGCGCTGACAGTCCCGTCCGAGCCGAGGCCGAAGAAGAGGGCGCGGAGCGTCCGCGGCGACTCGATGTGGAGGCTCTGGTCGTAGGGGAGGCTGGTGCCGCTGACATCGTCGTTGATGCCGATGGTGAAACGGGGTCGCGGGTGCTCACTGCCGAGCTCGGCGAAGACCCCGGCCACCATCGCCGGGGTCAGCTCCTTGGAGGAGAGCCCGTAGCGGCCGCCGATGACCAGCGGCATGGTCTCGCGGGTGCCGGCGCCCGACGCCTCGGCCAGCGCGCCCAGCACATCCAGGAAGAGCGGCTCACCGAGCGCCCCCGGCTCCTTGGTGCGGTCGAGCACCGCCACCCTGCGCGCGCTGGCCGGGATCGCGGCGAGCAGCGCCTCGGTGGGGAAGGGCCGGTAGAGGCGGAGCTGCACCACTCCGACCCTCTCACCGTCGGAGGCGAGATGAGCCGCGGTCTCGGCGGCGGTCTCGGCACCCGAGCCCATGGCGACGATCACCCGCTCGGCCTGCGGGTCGCCGTGGTACTCGACCAGGTGGTAGCCGCGGCCGGTGCGCTCCGCCAGCGCGTCCATCGCCGCCTGCACGGCGGCGGGGACTCGCGCGTAGAACGGGTTGACCGTCTCGCGCGCCTGGAAGTAGACGTCCGGGTTCTGGGCCGTGCCGCGGATGAACGGCCGGTCGGGCGAGAGCGCCCGGTTGCGGTGGGCTCGGACGAGCTCGGTGGGGACCAGGGCGCGGAGGTCGTCGTCGGAGAGCGTCTCGACGGTGTTCAGCTCGTGTGAGGTTCGGAAGCCGTCGAAGAAGTGGACGAAGGGGACCCGGGTGCGGAGGGTGGCCACCTGCGCGACCACCGCGAGGTCATGGCACTCCTGCACCGACGCCGACGCCAGCAGCGCGAAGCCGGTCTGGCGCACGGCCATCACGTCGGAGTGGTCGCCGAAGATCGACAGCGCCTGGGCGGCCAGCGAGCGCGCGGCCACGTGAAAGACGGCCGGCGTGAGCTCGCCGGCGATCTTGTACATGTTGGGGATCATCAGCAGGAGCCCCTGGGAGGCCGTGAAGGTGGTGGTCAGCGCCCCACCCTGGAGGGACCCGTGCAGGGCTCCCGCCGCGCCGCCCTCGCTCTGCATCTCGACCACCGAGGGCACGCTGCCCCAGACGTTCGGCTTCCCCTGGCTCGACCACTCGTCGGCGAGCTCGGCCATCGCCGACGACGGGGTGATCGGGTAGATGCAGCAGACCTCGTTGAGCCGGTAGGCGACGGATACGGCCGCCTCGTTGCCGTCGATGGTGGTGCGCATCACTGAGGCTCCCCGACCATCTCGATGGCGTGAACGGGACACTGCTCGAAGCAGGTCCCGCAGCCGCTGCAGCGGTCGTAGTCGAACCGGTATCGGTACCCCACCCCGAGCTTCACCACCGCATCCTCCGGGCACGAACCGAGGCACCCATCACATTCGAAGCAGTTGCCGCAGGAGAGGCAGCGCTGCGCCTCGAAGACGGCCTCCGCCTCGGTCAGGCCGGCGACGATCTCGGCGAAGTCGCCCACCCGCTGATCGGGTGGGCGTTCCGCCTGGGCGCGGGAGAGCGCATCGGCGAAGTACCACGGGTGCAGCCGGTCGAAGCTCGCCAGCTCGTGCTTGGCGCCAGCCACCGCCTCCGACCCCTGCAGGTACCCGTCGATGTACCGGGCGGCCTTCTTGCCGTGGCCCACGCCCACGGTCACGGTCCGCTCGGCGGGAACCATGTCCCCGCCCGCGAAGACGCCCGGGCAGCCGGTCATCATCGAGGCGGAGACCAGAACGGTGCCGTCGCTCTTGAACTCCACCCCGGGCACGCGGCGGAGGAACTCGGTGTCGGCGTCCTGCCCGACCGCCAGGATGAGGGTGTCCGCGGCGAGCTGCTCGAACCGTCCGGTGGGCTGCGGGAACCCCTTCTCGTCCAGCTCCATGACCTCGACGGTCAGCTCCGGCCCGTCGAAGGCGGTGATGGTGTGCAGCCAATTGATCCGCACTCCCTCCCGCTCCGCCGCCTCGGCCTCCTCCTCGTGGGCAGGCATCCGCTCCCGGTTGCGCCGGTAGACGATCAGCGAGTCGCTCGCGCCCAGCCGCTTGGCGACGCGGGCCGCGTCCATGGCGGTGTTGCCCCCGCCGTAGACGGCGACCCGGCGACCCACCGCCGGCTGGCCTCCGGCGGCGACCTCGCGGAGGAATGACACCGCGTCGTAGATGCGCCCGGCGTCGCGGGCCGGGATGTCGACGTGCTTGGAGAGGTGGGCGCCGACCGCCACGAAGACGGCGTCGAAGCCGCCCTCGGCCCGCTCGGCGGCGAGCTCGGTGACCCGGTGCCCGAGGACGAAGCGCACCCCCAGCGCCTCGACCCGAGCGATCTCGGCGGCGAGCACGTCGCGCGGCAGCCGGTAGGCGGGGATGCCGTAGCGCATCATCCCGCCCGGCTCCGGGCTCAGGTCACGCACCTCGACCTGGTGGCCGCGGCGGGCGAGCTGGTAGGCGGCGGAGAGCCCGCTGGGCCCGGCCCCGATCACCAGGACCCGCCTGCCGCTCGGCGCCGGCGGTGCCGGGAACGCCCAGCCCCGCTCCAGGGCGAGGTCGCCGAGGAAGCGCTCGACCGCGTGGATGGAGACCGAGCTGTCCAGCTCCCGGCGATTGCAGACGTCCTCGCAGGGGTGGTAGCAGACCCTGCCGTGGATGGCGGGGAACGGGTTGTCGGCGACCAGCTGGCGCCAGGCCTCCTCGTGCCTCCCGTCCCGGGCGAATCCGAGCCAGGCCTGGATGTTCTCGCCCGCCGGGCAGCCGGCATTGCAGGGGGGCAGCAGGTCCACGTAGGTGGGCCGGCGGGTCCGCACCGCGCCGGCGCGGGCGGTGCCGTGGAGAAGATCGGGCAGCGGCGTCAGCTCAAGAGGGCGAAGGCTCATATGTCAACTCCGACCAATCGGTTCCATCAATCGCCAGCGCTTCTTCTCGGACGTCCCGGGACGGGCCCGCCTCGGAGGGCGGGAGGGTCGAGGAGCACACCGTGGCACCGTGGCCCACATCGTAGACGCCCCAGGGGGCTGGTTGTGGCGGAATCGCCCCAACCGGTCGATCCA